>SAMEA5043655__coassemble_71_pt1 | contig 24651 bp, 17 predicted proteins | sample SAMEA5043655__metabat2_low_PE_001 | metagenome-assembled genome bin SAMEA5043655 (sample SAMEA5043655) | Gadus morhua
GAACCGAGGTACACGGATTTGCAATCCGCTGCATAGCCACTCTGCCAACGCGCCATATCATAAAGAATTATATTCTTTACTAACCGTAGTGAGTCACCCCGTTGCGGTATGTGGTGTAATTTACTGATTTTACGGGCTGAGTCAACGAAAAATTATGACTTTTTATTTAAGTGGTCATTTTCCGTTACATCCACCTAAAAATCAGCCCGTTTTTGATCAAAATCCATCCGCATCACAATAATCACCCTAGCATTAAAGATTGTTATCTCTTCTTATTCCAATACCGCCTTTATGTTAGATACCAAGATTTATCTCGTTTGCTCTTAATTTTCCCATAGTTACTAACAATATTATAAATAAAGACGTTCATAATATGAGATCTAAAGCTATTTCTCCCCTCTCCCTCATAATATTCGAATTTATAGAAGTTAATCTTTACCGCTAATTATTTGATTTTAAAGCATACCTCTTTAGGGTTATTTAAAGTTGGACTTGATTTGTATCATATTTATTCTGCTGAACTCTCAATAAGCTTGTCATAATTCACAATGTTGTTAAGAGGATTTATGAGCAAAGTCAAAATAGCGATTATAGGTAACGGTATGGTTGGTCACCGCTATATCGAAGAACTAATCGATAAAGCTGACATGAATAAATATGACGTTACGGTTTTTTGTGAAGAACCGCGTGTTGCTTACGATAGAGTTCATCTTTCGTCTTATTTCTCTCACCATACCGCAGAAGAGCTCTCTCTCGTCAAACACGGTTTTTATCAAAAGCATGGCATTAATGTTCTATTAAACGAACGTGCAATAACTATTAACCGTGATCAAAAGCTCATTTATTCTAACAGTGGTCGTGAAATTCATTACGATAAACTGATAATGGCAACAGGATCATATCCTTGGGTGCCATCAATTAAAGGTAATGATTCAAAAGATTGTTTTGTTTATCGTACTATTGAAGATCTCAAAGCGATTGAAGCAACGGCTAAACACAGTAAAAGTGGTGTTGTCGTTGGTGGTGGATTACTTGGATTAGAAGCGGCTGGTGCACTAAAAGCATTAGGTGTGGATACTCATGTTATTGAGTTTGCACCGGTGCTGATGGCTGAACAACTGGATCCCCATGGCGGCGCACAACTACGAAAAAAAATCGAACAACTCGGTGTTGTGGTTCATACAGGTAAAAATACTCAAGAGATTATTACTAAAGGTGAACATGCTCGCAATACATTAGCATTCGCTGATGGCACTTCTCTCGAAGTCGACTTTATTGTTTTTTCTACTGGTATTCGTCCCCAAGATAAACTCGCTCAGCAATGTGATTTAGGGTTAGGTAATCGTGGCGGTATTGCGATTAATAACCACTGCCAAACATCCGATAGCGACATCTATGCCATTGGTGAGTGTGCGTCATGGAACAACATGTTCTTTGGCTTAGTTGCCCCTGGTTATAAAATGGCTCAAATTGCTGTTGGTCATTTACTTGGCGAGTCTCATGCTTTTGAAGGCGCAGACATGAGCGCTAAATTAAAATTACTCGGCGTAAAAGTAGGTAGTATTGGTGATGCTAATGGGCGTACCCCCAACAGCAAAAGCTATGTTTATCTCAATGAACAACAAGATGTTTATAAACGTATTATTGTTTCAGAAGATGGAAAGCAACTTTTAGGTGCGGTTTTAGTCGGTGATACCGCTGATTACGGTAATTTATTACAGCTTAAATTGAACAATATTGAATTACCTGAAAATCCTGATAGCTTGATTTTGCCAGCACATGCAGGTGCAGATAAACCTGCAATGGGTGCAGATGCTCTGCCTGATAGTGCAGTAATATGTTCATGTTTTGATGTCACTAAAGGCAAAATTGCAACGGCAGTTGCTGAAGGCTATACCACTCTTGGTGAAATAAAAGCGGTTACTAAAGCGGGAACAGGTTGTGGTGGTTGTGTACCGTTAATAACTCAAGTTCTCAATAGTGAACTGGCTAAAGCTGGCATTGAAGTTAAAAATCACCTTTGTGAACATTTTCAATATTCTCGTCAAGAATTATTCCATCTTATCCGCGTAGAAGAAATTACATCATTTGAGGCGTTACTGACTAAATACGGTAAAGGCTACGGCTGTGAAGTTTGCAAGCCAACAGTTGGTTCAATCCTAGCCTCATGCTGGAATGAATACGCACTCACACCTCAAAATACACCATTACAAGACACCAATGATATTTTCCTTGGCAACATGCAAAAAGATGGCACCTACTCTGTCATTCCACGTATTGCTGGCGGTGAAGTGACACCTGCAGGATTATTAGCATTGGCCCAAGTTGCAAGTGATTACCAACTCTACACTAAGGTGACTGGCGCACAGCGTATTGGCTTATTTGGTGCGCATAAAGATGATTTACCACAAATTTGGCAACGTCTTATTGATGCCGGATTTGAAACAGGTCAAGCCTATGCCAAAGCACTACGCATGGCAAAAACATGTGTTGGTAGCACTTGGTGTCGTTTTGGCGTGCAAGACAGTGTCGGTTTAGGGGTCCAACTTGAGAACCGCTATAAAGGCATTCGAACGCCTCATAAGATGAAGTTCGGCGTGTCTGGTTGTACCCGTGAATGTGCTGAAGCTCAAGGTAAAGATTTAGGCATTATTGCTACTGATGCGGGTTGGAATATGTATGTTGGTGGTAATGGCGGTATGAAACCACGTCATGCCGACTTATTTGCGGCAGATCTTGATACTGCAACGTTAATTAAATATATCGACCGTTACTTAATGTTCTATATCCGTACTGCCGACAAGTTACAACGTACCTCAACATGGTTAACAAGCTTAGACGGTGGCGTTGATTACCTTAAAGACGTCATCATCAATGATAAATTAGGCCTGAACCAACAACTTGAAGCCGATGCAGAACGATTGATTGCAACTTATCACTGTGAATGGCAAACCACACTCAGCAATGAGCAACAATTAAAGCGCTTTGCACACTTCATTAATAGTTCTAAACATGATGACAACGTTGTTTTTGTTCCTACACGCGAACAGCATCGTCCAGCAACTGTTGATGAAAAAGCAATAAGTCATGAACAAGATACGACCTTTATTATTTCATTGGAGGAAAAAGCATGAGTCAGTGGATTTCTGTCTGCAATATTGATGATTTAATTCCCGGCACAGGTGTTTGCGCATTAGTTGGCGATCAGCAAGTGGCGATTTTCCGTCCCGATAATAGTGAGCAGCTATTTGCCCTCAATAATAAAGACCCTTTTGCGCAATCAAATGTGCTCTCTCGTGGGATTATTTGCCAACATCAGGATCAACTATGGATCGCGAGTCCATTAAAGAAACAACGCTTTTCATTAATTGATGGTCATTGTTTAGAACAACCTGACATTAAAGTTGCTTGTTACCAAATTCAAGTACAACAAGGTCAAGTACAAGTCTGTTTGTAATTAGAGCAGTAATGAGTTTGGCAGCTATTGCCAAACTCTTTTTGCCATAAGTTAATGTCAACACTTCCTCATTAGCTTATGACAAACAGTTTTAATTTCTACAGGGAAAATGTATGTACGCTGATACAATCAAAAAATGCTCCGCCAATGCGGCCCGTATTGTTAAATTTGCACAAAACGAGAAACTAGGCTTTTGGATAAGCTCAGCCATGGCTGGCGCTTACGTTGGTTTAGCCATTATTTTAATTTTTACTCTCGGTAATATGGTCGATCCCAGTATTAGACCCCTCGTTATGGGTGCTACATTTGGTATCGCTTTAGTCTTAGTGATTATTGCAGGATCTGAACTTTACACTGGACACACTATGTTTTTAACTTTTGGTGTAAAAACAGGTCAAATCACTGTCGCAGACATGCTAAAGGTACTGCCTCAAACATGGATGGGTAACCTCTTAGGATCTGTCGGCGTAGCATTACTTTTCTTCTATGCTGGCGGTGGTCATCTGTTAAATGACGGCAATAGCTTATTAAACAATGTCGCGATGGCAAAAACGGCTGCACCCGCTTCAGTGTTAGTATTTAAAGGTATTCTTTGTAATTGGCTTGTTTGTTTAGCGATTTGGATGTGTCAGCGGGTTGAAGGCTCTGCGAAATTTATTGCTATTTGGTGGTGTTTATTAGCTTTTATTGCTTCAGGTTATGAGCACTCAATTGCCAATATGACAATCTTTGCTCTATCTTGGTTTGGCGTTCATAAAGAAGCATTTACGCTTGCAGGAATTGGTCATAACTTACTATGGGTAACTATCGGTAATACTATTTCTGGGGTGGTCTTTATGGGACTTGGCTATTGGTTTACAACACCAAAAACACAACGTCCAATAATTCAATCAACAACAACTGATACCCAACCACAACCACAAACAGTGTAATCATGCCAATAATAATGACACAGCCTTGGAGTAAATCTATGTCACAACAAGACGCTTTTTATACATTATTGACACCAAAAAATGTTGGTAAAGTGATCCTTGTCGGCGCTGGCCCTGGCGATCCTGACTTGCTAACAGTAAAAGCAATGCGCTTGATTCAACAGGCTGATGTCATTATTTATGATCGGTTAGTCTCAGATGAAATTATTGCGATATTTCCACCACACTGCCAATCAATTTTTGTGGGTAAAGAAGCAGGAAATCACTGTGTCCCCCAGCAACAAATAAATAGCTTATTAGTGAAACATGCGCTTGCAGGTAAACAGGTTGTACGCTTAAAAGGGGGTGACCCGTTTATTTTTGGTCGGGGCGGCGAGGAATTAGAAGCATTATTACCCTTTAATATTCCTTTTGAAGTTGTACCAGGGATCACCGCAGCATCAGGTTGTGCTGCCTATGCGGGTATTCCGTTAACCCACCGCGATCATGCGCAAAGTGTGCAGTTCATTACAGGACATCTAAAACAAGGTCAGGATCAAATTGATTGGTTATCACTGGCACGCGCTAAACATACACTAGTGTTTTATATGGGACTCAATCAAAGCAGTATTATTCGCCATAAACTCAGTGCCTATGGTATGTCACTCGCGACACCAATCGCTATTGTGGAACGTGGCACCACGGCTCAGCAACGTATTTTAACGGGAGAGTTAGCCCAATTAGAAACACTCGCCAAACAAGCCGCTAGCCCAGCTCTCATTATTATCGGTAGCGTGACCCTATTATCGCAACAGCTAAATTGGTTTAATCAACTAGAAAATACAGTCATTAATATTGAACAACCTTTACAGTGCTATAGCTAATCTTACGACATTGATAAGTACGATATTAATAATGTTAGCCACATTAAAATAGCACCGATAAGATATCAATTCAGACAACAGTGATAAAAGAATAGTAACAAAAATGGCGAGCTTATTAGCTCGCCATTTCTTTATCTGTTAGCCAATGCTTAAGCTTTGTTTAGTGATTATCTGCGTTTAACAAATCACCTTTCGCCGCTCGAAGATACTGCACCATTGACCAGTAAGTTAGTACCATTGCAATGTAAAGTGATGCGTAACCTAACCACACAACATATTGATGTGGATGCCATAGTAGCAATAATAGTGCGAACATTTGTGATGCTGTTTTCACTTTACCTACCCATGATACTGCTACGCTTGCACGTTTACCTAGTTCAGCCATCCACTCACGCAATGCTGAAATAATAATCTCACGTCCAATCATCGTAATAGCAGGTACGGTTACCCAAAGTGTATGATAATGTTCAACCACCAACACCATCGCTGTTACGACCATTAATTTATCGGCAACAGGATCAATAAAGGCTCCAAAACGGGTGGTTTGATTGAGCTTTCGCGCAAGATAGCCATCAAACCAATCAGTCACACCCGCTACCCAAAAGATTAACGCAGTAGCAAACGCCGACCATTCATACGGTAAGTAAAAGGTAATAACAAAAAATGGGATTAAAATGAGCCGGATAAAACTTAAAATATTTGGGATTGATAAACGCATAATTTTATTCTTATATTCAAGATCTGGGTCTAACGTACAATCTAGACTACTCTAAAAAAAGTTGAAGAGTGTGCCTTTTATGTAAATTCAACCAATAAAGTACTGTAGCAATGATGACCTTCAAAGCGACAGACTAACCATGTTGCAATGCATCGACTATTTTTTCAGCTAAAGCTAAACTGATACCAGGCACTTTAGCTATTTCTTCTTTATTTGCTTTTTTCAGTTCTTGCATTCCACCCATGTATTTTAATAAAGCCTGACGCCGTTTAGGTCCAACTCCCTCGACATCTTCAAGTGTACTGCGTTTTCTTACGTTTGCTCTCTGGGCACGGTGACCACTGATCGCATGATTATGACTTTCATCACGAATATGCTGGATTAAATGTAACGCGGGAGAGTCACTTGGCATAGAAAATTCTTCACCTGTAACGAAAATAAGAGTCTCAAGCCCTGGTTTTCGCGTGGTTCCCTTTGCAACACCCACCAACATTGGTCGTTTTGGCCATTCAGCAATATAGGGCTTAATAACATCATACGCTCTTGAAAGCTGACCTCTACCCCCATCAATGAAAATTATGTCTGGAATTTTATCTAATTCCATGTTTTTGCTATATCTTCGATCTAACACTTGCGCCATTGCAGCATAATCATCGCCCCCCGTAATACCAGTGATATTATAACGACGGTATTCTTGCTTTAATGGCCCTTCATGATTAAAGACCACACAAGATGCCACGGTTTTTTCACCCATGGTATGACTAATATCAAAACATTCCATTCGAGAGATAGGTTTTAGGTTCAATGCTTGTTGCAGCGCAAAAAAACGCTCTTGAATTGTCATTCGATGGTTGAGTTTACTGGTTAACGCCGTTTCAGCATTTGTTTGTGCTAATTTCAGATACTTTGCCCGTGTACCTCGAGGATGATATTTAATCGTGATTTTACGCCCAGCAAGCTCTGACAATGCAATTAAAATAGCATCACTATCTTCTCCTAGTTCCTCACTTAATAAAATAAGGCTAGGAATAACACGTCCTTCTGCTTGATTAAAATAGAACTGGGTAACAAAACTTGATAGCACTTCGGTTAACGAAGCATCGACAGGCATTTTAGGGAAATAACTACGGCTGCCTAATATCTTACCTTGGCGAATATAAAGACCATGAATACACGCCATACCATTTTGATGGGCAATACCAATAACATCTAAATCATCTTGGTTATCTTGACTAACAAATTGCTGCTCTTGAATACGGCGTAATGCTTGAATCTGATCGCGATAAATAGCCGCTCGCTCAAAATCAAGCGACATACTCGCCTGCTCCATTTTTTCCACCATGATATTGATCACTTGTCGATCTTTACCTTGCAGAAACAACCGCACCCACTGTACTTGCTGTTGATAATCATCATCAGACACAAGCCCTGCAACACAAGGACCTGAACAACGACCAATTTGATACATTAAACAAGGGCGACTGCGATTAGCGTAAATAGAATCTTCACATTGACGGATAGGAAAGATTTTTTGCATGAGGTGCAAACTTTCACGGACAGCAGAAACATCAGGATAGGGACCAAAATATTCACCCTTGCGGCGTTTTACACCACGATGAATAGATAGCCGAGGATGTTTACTGGCACTTAACAAAATATAAGGGTAAGACTTATCATCCCGCAATAAGACATTATATTTAGGTAAATACTGCTTAATATAATTGTGTTCGAGAATCAGCGCTTCAGTTTCAGTATGAGTGACTGTCACATCAACTTTATTGATATTTTTAACTAATGCGCGTGTTTTTTCAGCCGCAACATTAGTTCGAAAATAACTGGCTAAGCGTTTTTTAAGATCTTTTGCTTTCCCAACATAGATGACCTCACCGCTGGCGTCATACATACGGTAGACGCCAGGTTGGTGAGTGACCGTTTTGAGAAAACTTTGGGCATCAAAAACGATATCATCAACATGCTTAGACACTACAATGTCTCAGTATCAAGCATGCCATGACGAATCGCTAGATGTGTTAACTCAACATCACCACTAATATTTAACTTATTAAACAAACGATAACGATAACTATTCACGGTTTTAGGGCTTAAACTTAATTGCTCTGATATATCAGTAACTTTTTGTCCTTTGGTGATCATCATCATGATCTGTAATTCACGCTCAGACAGTTCTTTAAATGGATTTTCTGAATCTGGCGCGAACTGACTTAAAGCCATTTGTTGAGCAATTTCAGATGAAATATACCGTTGGCCACTGTTAACCATACGAATGGCATTCACCATTTCATCTGGCCCAGCACCCTTGGTTAAATAACCCGACGCACCCGCTTGCATAACTTTGGTTGGAAACGGATTTTCAGTATGTACCGTTAATACAATAATTTTAACATCGGGGTTGAAGCGCAAAATTTTACGGGTAGCTTCAAGACCACCGATACCTGGCATATTCATATCCATAAGAATAATGTCGGCATGATTGCTACGACACCACTTTACGGCTTCCTCACCACTGACGGCAACCCCTACCACTTTAATACCACGGACATCTTCAAGAAGACGTCGGATCCCTGTGCGAACCAGTTCGTGATCATCTACAAGGAATACATTAATCAAGCTGTATCTCCAATATGATTTGGCTCTGCACCCTGCCATTATGGCGGGACAGCTAATTCACTAATACCTATAATTCTACCTTAACTTAGCTGCAAACCTCATACTGATTCTGTGTCTCAGTGCAAAGTTTCACATAAAGTTAAGACTTGACAGTTTACGGTTATCTATTTTTTACGCGCTGTAAAATAATGACCGTCGTTCGATTATTGTCTATTTTATAATAAAAATAAAGCCCCAAAAAACGCGTATCTTTATTTGTGTCTAATACAGTAATAAAAAATAGCCAAATCAGTAAGATATAACATTTTATTAACCTTATTTTGATAATTTCAACACCCGCTGATTAATCATTAGCCGTCTAGATGTAAAGCATTCCTTTCCGAGTGAGATTACGTTATCATAGCGCCGCTTTTGGTTTCACACTTTTAAGATACACTGCGTTTTCATATTGAAAAGACTTACACCGCTCTTGCTTAATAATGGATTATTAGCGCTGAGTTGCCATAAATGATAGTGCTTACTATCACGGTACTCTGCGGGTTAGCATGGTCTGCCTAATCTGTAACACGATGATTACAACCATAAGTATCTATTATCCAATTATTGCATTTCATCGATAGCCATCCCTATCGATGACTGAGTTAACAAGGTTAAGTTATGAGTCTTTCCGCTAAAACAGTTGTGGTTATTGCAATTGGTGCCGCCTTATATGGCATCGGTGGTTTACCGATGTTCGGTATTCCTGTTTTTGCCAATACAACCCTCAAACCCGCGATGGCTGTTTTAGCCTTATTTGCCGTTCTTTTTGGTCCATTGGTTGGCTTTCTTGTCGGCATTATTGGTCACTGGGTTACTGACCTTTTTGCTGGTTGGGGCGTATGGTTTACTTGGGAACTTGGCTCGGGCATTGTTGGCTTAATTATTGGTCTCTATCCTATCCTTACCCGTGGTCGTTTAGACATGGGACTGTTTTCTAAACTTGATTTTAGCCTTTTCGTGCTACTTGCCTTTATTGCCAATGTCGTCGGTTATGGCTGTTCTGCTTTTCTTGATGCGGTGCTCTATGCCGAACCTTTTACCAAGGTACTGGTACAATTAGTGATTATTGCATTAAGTAATACCGTTATTATTGCCTTTGTCGGTCATTTGATTCTGACGTCGGTGGCTAAACGTAAACAGCAAAGCTTCAACTTAAAAGAGGCTTATTAATAATGAGTATCGTCTTTAACAACTTTTCATTTAAATATTGGGCACTTGAAAACCCAACCCTGAAAAACATTAACCTGACGATTAATAAAGGCGAGAAAATTGCGCTTATTGGTCCAAGTGGTTGTGGTAAATCTACATTAGGGCAATGTCTTAATGGGCTTATTCCGCATGCAATTAAAGGCGATTGCAGTGGCGAGCTATACATTAATGGTAAAAACACCCGCACATTAGATCTTGATCACTGTACCAGTATGGTTGGTACTGTATTACAAGATACGGATGGTCAATTTGTAGGGTTAAGTGTAGGCGAAGATATTGCGTTTGCGCTTGAAAACCAAATGATTCCACAACAAAAAATGCGTGAAATCGTACAAGCAACCGCCGATATGGTCGATTTAAACAGTATTTTAGATCACTCTCCTTTTGACTTAAGTGGCGGTCAAAAACAGCGTGTCTCTATGGCTGGTGTCATGGTTGATGACGTTGATATTTTATTATTTGATGAACCTCTTGCCAGTCTTGACCCCAAAACAGGTAAAGCCGCGATTGAGATCATTGATAATCTACATAAAGATTCAGATAAAACAGTGATCATCATTGAGCACCGTTTAGAAGACGTATTACATCGTCCTATTGATCGTATTATTATGATGGAGCGCGGTGAAATCATTGCTGATATGACACCCGATGATCTATTAGCCAGCCCATTATTACAACAACACGGTATTCGTGAGCCATTATATATTTCTGCAATAAAAGCAGCGGGATGTACGATCACAGCCGAAGATAAGCCTGCCTATTTTTCCACAATTAATCTTGATAAATTCAAGCCTCAAATAGAAGATTGGTTCCATCAAGTTAAGCAACCTCAATTAGACCCCATACAAGATGTGCTATTAAGTGTTAAAAACCTTAGCTATTCTTATGATGGTGTTCGCAATACGTTAGATGATGTTAGCTTTGATATTCATAAAGGCGAATTTGTTGCCATTATGGGTAAAAATGGCTCTGGTAAATCTACTATCACCCGGTTAATCATGGGTGTATTAGAAGCTGATAGCGGTACTATTTCTCTCAATGGTAACGATTTAGCTAATCAATCTATTTTTGAGCGTAGCCAACACATTGGTGTGGTGATGCAAAATCCCAATCATATGATCTCACATCATATGATTTTTGATGAAGTTGCATCAGGTTTGCGTAACCGTGGCATGGATGAAGCGCAAATTAAAATAAAAGTAGAAGCAACACTTAAACTTTGTGGGCTGGGTCGCTATCACCATTGGCCTGTCGATGCGTTAAGTTTTGGTCAGAAAAAGCGTGTCACCATTGCAACGATGTTAGTCCTTGAACCTGAATTGCTGATCCTAGATGAACCAACAGCCGGACAAGATTACCATCACTACACAACAATGATGGCCTTTATTCAAGAACTGAATCAAAAGCTTGGGCTAACCATTGTGATTATTTCACATGACATGCACTTAGTGCTTGAATATACCCAACGCGCCATTGTCATTGCCGATAATCGCTTACTTACCGATGATAAAGTTAATCATATCTTTAGCCAACCAGCATTACTGGATCAAGCAAACTTAACCGTTACTAGCTTATATTCACTGGCTCAGGCTATGGGTTTTGAGCATATTGACCAATTTATTCGCTGTTTTATCGCCCACGAACTAAAAAATAAATAACCATGAAAAGCAAACACTTAAAATTTGGCATTAGTTATGTCAACACCAATTCTTGGCTTCACGCCTTAAACGGCATTACCAAGTTTGTGCTATTTATGGCGTGGGTGACAATGGTGCTACTCACCTTTGATCTGCGTGTTATCTGTGGCTTAATCGTTATTGGATTATTGTTACTCAAAGCAACTAAAATCCCATTTGCAGTCTACAAGCCATTATTAATTGGTACTGCTGTAGTATTACTGATGAATGCATTGTTCATGTTTTTAATTGCCCCTCAACAAGGCACTGACTACATGCATTCAACCACCGTACTCGTACACCTTTTTGGTCCCTATAATATTACCCTTGAAACGGTGTTCTACTTACTGACCGTTACGCTGAAATATTTTAGTATGTTCCCAATTGCGTTAGTGTTTGTTTTTACCACTCACCCTACGGAATTTTCAGCCAGTTTAAATAAGCTCGGTGTACCTTATCGTATTGCTTATGCCGTAAGTTTAACCTTGCGTTATTTACCTGAGGTAATGAAAGACTTCACCAATATTATGCATGCACAACAAGCACGTGGCGTTGATATTTCAAAAAAAGCCCCTGTGATGACACGTATTCGTAATGTTGCCAAGATTCTCGGCCCACTGATATTTTCAAGTTTGGATCGTGCTGATGTGATTTCTAATGCCATGACATTACGTGGATTTGGACGTAATAAAAAGCGTACTTGGTATAGCTTAAAACCGATGACCAAAAATGACATTATTGCCTTAGCCATTATCGTCACTGTACTTGGGCTTGGCATTTTGCATCGTTATCAATCTACAACTTTATTCTGGTATCCTTTTCATTAAGACTGCCTTTAAATCATAATAAAAAACCGTCATTTATTGGCGGTTTTTTCGTTTAACTCGCTGTAATTCCTCTCTTCATTACCTTCTTATTATCCTTATTTTTATTCCATCTCTTATTAATAATATTGCTCTATTTCTCAGATTATAAGAAAAGCAATTTTTTACTTATTGTCAGCGTATTAATTAAACCGTACTTTAAATTAACAAAAAACAAACTTAACGCTTACCAGTCAAACAGCCAGTCACGTTTTTATAACTAAAAATCATTAAAAAACACAACACACAGACTAACAAATACAAAAATAGCATAAATACCACAGTGATAAAGAAAACAACAATTATCACTCTGTAATAATCATTAAAAGGATTTTAAAATGAAATTACTCGCGATTATTAGCACATTAGTCGGAATACTTTTCTCAAGCTTCGCTACGGCCGCTGACACTTTTATCTCGATAGGTACGGGTGGTCAAACGGGTGTTTATTACATTGCAGGACAATCTATTTGTCGATTTGTAAACCGTACTACCGATACCCATCAAATAAAATGTAATGCGCCCACCAGTGGTGGTGGTGTCGCGAATGTAAATGGCCTCCGCAGCCTCGAATATAACTTTGGAATCATGCAGTCTGATCATCAGTTTAAAGCCCTTAACGGCTTAGCCCCTTTTCAAGATCATGGCAAAATGACAGATATTCGTGCGGTATTTTCTTTGCAAAGTGAAGTATTTACGATTCTTGCTCGTGAAGATTCAGGGATCCACTCTTTTGAAGATTTAAAAAACAAACGGGTTAATCTAGGTAATCCAGGATCAGGACAGCGTGATACTTTCGAGCAGATTTTAGCAGTCAAAAATTGGAATAGTGATGTGTTTAGTTTGGTTTCTGATCTCAAACCAGCAGAGCAAGCCCCAGCGATGAGTGATAATAAAATTGATGCGATGAGCTATTTTGTTGGTCACCCTAATGGTGCTATTCAAGAAGCATCAACCACCACTGATACCCGTTTAATCCCTGTTACTGGTCCTGAGATTGATGCGCTATTAAAAGAAAAAAGCTATTTCACTAAAGCAATTATTCCTGGTGGCATGTACCGCGGCAACCCAAATGATACCGTGTCTATTGGTGGCAAAGCGGTGTTATCAACTAATGCAGATACCGATCCTGAAATGGTGTATCAGTTAGTAAAATCAGTCTTTACCAATATTGATCGTTTCAAACGCTTACACCCTGCTTTTGCTGAATTAAAAGAAACTGACATGATAAAAACAGGCTTAACGGCGCCACTGCACGATGGAGCAATTCGCTACTACAAAGAACGTGGCTGGATGTAAATTTCACCGCTAAGCGAGATAACCACTTATCTCGCTTCCCCCTTCTTTTTGCTAATGAAAATACACCGCATATCATTGTTTTAATAATATTTTCTGTTTTCATTAGTGTTAACGAGTAAGTGAATACTTATGGCTCAACAAAATCTAATTCCCGATAACCCAATTTCGACAGAAGATCTGATTGCGAAAGATGTTGGTGCGCGTTTACCGACGGGGATCATGGCAAAAGTTATTACTTTTCTTGCTCTTTCATGGTCACTGTTTCAATTATGGATCGCATCCCCGTTGCCTTTTATTATTGGCATTGGCGTTTTTAATGACACCGAAACTCGCGCTATTCATTTAGCCTTTGCGCTTATTCTCGCTTTTTTAGTTTTTCCTGCACGCCACTCTTCAGCTACGGATCGTGTCCCCTATAGTGATATAGCATTAGGGATGATTGCAGCGGCAACCTCATTGTATTTGTTTGTCATGTACAATGAGTTAGCCCAACGCCCAGGCAGCTTAACCCAATTCGATTTAGTGATTGCTTGTATCGGTTTACCGTTATTACTAGAAGCCGCACGACGAGTCTTAGGTCCTGCCTTACCGCTTATTGCACTAGGCTTTATTGGTTATAGTTTTGCAGGTCCTTGGATGCCGGGGCTACTCGCCCATCGCGGGGTACAATTTACTTCCCTTGCGAACCATCAGTGGATCACCACTGAAGGCGTATTTGGAATCGCACTTGGGGTATCCACCAGCTTTGTATTTTTATTTGTGCTGTTTGGCGCTCTACTTGAACGAGCAGGTGCTGGGCATTATTTTATTCAGTTAGCGTTTAGTTTATTAGGTCACCTCCGCGGCGGTCCGGCAAAAGCAGCCGTGGTTGCATCGGGATTAACAGGTTTAATTTCAGGATCGTCGATTGCTAACGTTGTTACAACGGGTACTTTTACCATTCCAATGATGCGTAAAGTCGGGTTTAGCAAAGAAAAAGCCGGTGCAATAGAAGTTGCCTCTTCAGTAAACGGACAGATTATGCCACCCGTTATGGGCGCGGCGGCTTTTTTGATGGTCGAATATGTCGGCATTCCTTATATCGATATTATTAAGCATGCGTTTTTACCTGCGGCTATTTCATACATAACTCTGCTTTATATTGTTCACTTAGAAGCATTAAAACTCGGCATGACAGCGATTGAGCCTAAGCACCATAAACCATGGTTAGTACGCTTAACCTGTTTTAGCTTTGGTTGCCTGTTAATCAGTGGCTTTTCGTTAGCTATCTATTATGGTTTAGGATGGATCAAACCGTTATTAGGTGATTATGCCGCTTATGCCATTGGTGGATTACTGGTCGCGGTCTATATCGGCTTACTCAAAGTAGCCGCTACTCACCCGCCATTACCCGTAGATGATCCCAACGCGCCATTAAATGAATTGCCAGAAACACGCAGCGTCTTACTTGCAGGCCTACATTTTATTTTGCCAGTAGTGGTCTTAGTGTGGTGTTTAATGGTCGAGCGTTTATCTCCGGGACTATCTGCTTTTTGGGGTTCAGTAATGCTGGTTGGTATTATCGTGACTCAACGACCATTACTGAGTTTATTGCGTAAAGACGGTTATCATTATGGTAATTTCGTCGATGGAAAAAACGATCTTATTGAAGCCTTAATTGCAGGCTCACGCAATATGATTGGTATTGGTATCGCAACAGCGACCGCTGGCATTATTGTTGGTGCAGTATCTCAAACTGGCGTTGGCTTAATTCTGGCAGATTTGGTTGAAATGCTATCAATGGGTAATCTGATGCTAATGTTGATTTTATCAGCATTACTGAGCCTTATCCTTGGTATGGGATTGCCAACGACGGCGAACTATATTGTTGTTTCTAGCTTATTAGCACCAGTGATTGTGACGCTCGGTCAACAGAATGGTTTGATTGTCCCGTTAATCGCTGTACATTTATTCGTGTTCTATTTTGGTATTATGGCGGATGTCACCCCTCCAGTCGGATTAGCTTCTTTTGCCGCCGCAGCCGTATCAAAAGGCGATCCCATAAAAACCGGTATTACCGCGTTTTATTACAGCTTACGCACCGCGGCATTACCGTTTTTGTTTATCTTTAATACTGATTTATTACTGATAGATGTCAGCGTAACCCATGGCATTATTATTTTTATTATTGCGACGATTGCGATGCTTATCTTTGCGATGGCAACCCAAGGCTGGTTTATTACTCGTAATCGCTGGTATGAAAATATCGCGTTATTATTGATCTCATTTACGTTATTCCGCCCTGGATTTTGGCAAGATTTAATCATTGAACCTTATCAAAATATAGCGCCAACACACCTTGTTAGCACCTTGGATACTCTACCTGCTGGTGATGTTATTCGCATGCGAATTGCGGGTGAAGATGCGATCGGTAAACATCGAGAATTTAGCGTGTTATTTACGGTGCCTGATGCTGAAACTGGGCAACAGAAACTTGCACAACTCGGTATTGGAACCTATCAAAGCCAAGGCAAGACATTGATTGATATGGTGACATTTGGAAGCCCTGCTGCAACCGAAAACTTGCAGTTTGACCAACAAATTATTGATATTCGAGTCCCCGTGGAACGTTGGCGTAAAGAGTGGTTATGGCTTCCTGCTATTTTACTTTTTGGTTTCATCGTCAGAAATCAACGTCGACGTTTAACATTAGCACCGATAACAGAAACACCAGCACAAACCATAATCGTATAATCAAAAAAAGCCGATCGTATGATCGGCTTTCTCTTTATAGTTATCTTATTGGTTAGATTAGCTATTTTTAGCGTGGTCTAAGCTACGCGCTCTTTGACCTTTAATCACAAAATAAATACCTACCAGAATAAATGGAATACTTAATAACTGACCAGTATTAAGTACTATATCGGTTGAATAATCAGCCTGATGTACTTTAATAAATTCTAATAAGAATCGTACTGTCATCACGAGCACTAAGAACCAACCAAGTAGCAGTCCTTTGTATTTACCAATATCCGTTTTACGGTATAACGCAAATAATAAGAAGAAGATCGCTAGATAAGAGAAACCTTCATAAAGCATAACCGGATGACGTGGTACTAAATCAACACGTTCAAATACAACTGCCCATGGCAAATTACTTGGGGTGCCTAAAATTTCTGAGTTAAAGAAATTACCAAAGCGGACAAAGAAACCAAATAATGCTGTTGCAATCGCTAAACGATCAAGTAACCACATACGATCAATAGCATACTTTTTGCTGTAATAATAAACCGCAATGATTAAACCTAAACCACCACCGTGGCTTGCTAGCCCACCTTCCCATACTGCGAATATTTTCGCTGGATGTGCCCAGTAATAACCTGGATCATAGAACACAACATGAAATAATCGAGCGCCAACAATGATACCAACCACGGCATACATCAGTAATGAATCTAAGCTTTCAATTGGCTTATTTTCACGTTCATAAATTGACTTCATAACTTGGAAGCCAAACGTAATAGCGAGCGCAAATAGCACGCCATACCAATGTATCTTTAAACCAAAGAATGACACTAGTATTGGATTAACATCCCAAACAAAATGATTCAAACAAGATTACCTTCTGAGTGAACAATAGCTAAAACAATAGATGCTATCGATAATGATCACAGATTAGCAAGAAAAACCAGCGGGGTGAATAAACAGTAGCTTAATTTATTAAACTTTTTCGGATAAATATGCCTAACAATTAACCATTCAAAGTAATGCTCTACTATATTGTAATCTCCATAATCGCTATATTGTAATTTTATTCACTAATTAAGTGGTTACATAGTAATTAACACTTGACGCCAAATAGCAATAATTGCATATAATAGCGTCTAACATTAATTAAAGGCTCAAGATGTACATTAAACGTCTTCGCACAATTTGGATTACAAGCTTTACGCTTATAGCATTATTGCTATCAAGTGTTGCTTCCAGTGCGCCTTTAATGTCAGTAAAAATGCTCAGCATGAATCATTCAATGATGGTAATGTCGCCATCGATGGATTGCTGTGATGATGAATCAATGACTGATCATCAGCACCACCAAGCGCCAAAATCACCTTCTCATTGCGATAAAATGGGGGGGATTGATAAATGTTGTTCTATTGCTTGTATAAGTAATGTCGCTTTTCTCCCGAGCCAATTTGAAAACTTATCTCAGCCATCAAATCTGACGCTCATCGCTATAGAAAAAACACATCAGTTAAATACCTCAACACCAACGCTATATAGACCTCCAATAGCATAAATCTGTTTAATCTATTTTTACTCACGACATCATTATTGTCCGTGATAGATTAATTGTATCTTATGATCTGTCTTTAATTATTTGGCATCAGATCTAAGATCGCCATAAGCCTTAATCCATTTATTCACTGTTTTATACCGTTATGACGTTATTAGCTTCGTTATAATAATTAACCAGTTGATAAAATGGGTTTATATACGCTTATGGAAGATTGGATTACGTTATGAACGTTACGACTTCTATGCTAGTTCTGGCTATCAGTGCTAGCGCGATAACACCTGCAACCCTGTTTGCTGCCCCACTCACCACATCAATTGAAAAAACGGAACAACAACAAGAACAACTTGCACAGCTGATCACAGTTGCAATTAAGAGCGATGCCAATATGGCTCAAATTAACGCTCAGCAACACGCTATGCTCGAAACCAGTTTAGGCTCGAATAGTTTACCTGACCCCAAATTAAAACTTGGCATTGGTGGTTTACCCACTGACAGTTTTTCTATTAACAAAGATCCAATGACAACGCTATCTATCGGTTTAATGCAACAATTTGACCGTGGTAATACGCTTGATTTGCAACAACAAAAAGGTGATATTCAAGCTAACGCAATCGGTATTCAACAAGCAGTTCGTGAACTTGATATCACCAATAAAATGACGCAATTATGGTTAGAGTTGGGCTATCAACAATCGGTTTATCGTGTCTTACAACGTAATCATCGCCTTGTAACAGAGCTGGCTAACTTCACCAGCACTAACTACGCTATCGGTAGTGGTGAAGCTCAAGATTTACTCCAAGTAAAACTGCAAGTAGTTAAAATCGAAGATAAATTACAAACAAACCTGCAAACACAACATCGCATCATGGCACAACTGTCAGAGTGGCTTGGGGCTGATTGGCTCACAAATAAAACCATTATCCAAGCATCTAACCAATTATCTTGGCAGCAGCTTAATCAATTAATGCCACGTTTAACTGCCACAACACAACATTATTCATTGCTAAAACAACACCCAATGGTACAGATTGCCAATAGTGCTATTTCTGCTAATGAAACCCAAGTTTCCATCGCCCAACAAGCCTATAAACCTCAATTTGGCATTGAAGTTATGTATGCCTCTCGCCAAGCCAATGGTATGTCGGGTAAACCTGCATCTGATCTAGTTAGTGCTTATATCACCATGGATCTGCCACTGTTTACTAATAACCGTCAAGATCATCATTATGCGGCAGCACAATACCAAGTCGGTGCAGCAAAATCACAACGTGACCTACTGCTAAATCAAATGAATGCCAAAGTAAATGCCTTACTGGTTGAGCACGATAATTTAAACCAACGATTATCACGCTATACAGATAGCCTCCTTAGCCAAGCGAAAGCACGTACACAGGCAGTAGAACGTGGTTATCAAAATAATACTGCACAGTTTAATAATGTTATTGCCGCCGCAACCGATGAACTGGCTTTAGTCATCGAACAGGCGCGTGTCATTACCGATTTAAACATTACTAACAGTAACTTAGCCGCATTAATTAATGGCTTTGATATTCAACCGTTCTCATTGCAGCTTCAGCAATCAACAACGATAAATAATCACAATCAATAAGTAGGTCACATCATGACGTCAAAAAATACCGTTAAAATTGCCACTGTTGCCTTACTTATTGGTACTGCTATTGGTGTTACTTTTACACATTACATGCCAACTCATTCAGCATCTATGCCTATGGCTGAAACAACAACAGCCAATAATGAGCCACTGTATTGGGTTGCTCCTATGGATCCCAATTACCAACGCGATAAACCCGGTAAATCGCCAATGGGGATGGACTTAATTCCTGTTTATGCCGAAAAAGACGCAGCAAAAAAAAATGTTGCTGGTACGGTTATTATTGATGCCGCCGTTGAAAATAACTTAGGCGTAAAAACAGCAGCAGTGATTAAACAAAAACTATCGCCAAAAATAGATACCATTGGCTATGTTGCCTTTGACGAAAGTCATCTTTGGCAAACCAATATTCGAGTAAGTGGTTGGATCCAAAAGTTATACGTCAATGCGGTTGGTGAGCAAGTTAATCAAGGCGATGTATTGTTTACCCTTTACTCACCAGAACTCGTCAAATCCCAACAAGAATTACTCAATGCTTATCGCACCGGTCGAAGTGGATTAATGCAAGGTGCGCGAGATCGATTAGCCGCTCTTGGCGTTGATAAGCAACAAATCGAACATATTATCAAAACAGGAAAAGCCACCAAAACCATCGAAGTGAAAGCTATCGCTGATGGCGTTATTGCGAGTTTAAACGTCCGTGAAGGTGGTTATCTATCCCCAGCGCAAGCGGCTATCAGTGCCGGTCCACTTAATGAAGTCTGGGTTAATGCCGAAATATTTGAACGCCAAGCACACTGGATAACCACTGACAGTAAAGCCACTATGACATTAGATGCAATCCCCGGTCAGCAATGGCAAGGTAAGGTCGATTATGTTTACCCTATTTTAGATCCTAAAACACGTACATTACGGATGCGGTTAAAGTTTGCTAATCATAATAATCAATTAAAGCCAAATATGTTTGCCAATATCACCTTAACGCCGACCACTGATAAACCAGTACTGACGGTTCCGACCCAAGCTATTATTCGATCAGGAGATATGACCCGTGTTGTATTAGCTGAAGGGAATGGTAAATACCGTTCGGCAAAGATCAATATTGGCCGCGAAGCAAATGATCGGGTTGAAGTACTTGCTGGATTAACCACAGCCGATCGTATTGTCACCTCTGCACAATTTATGCTTGATTCAGAATCAAGTAAAAGTGCCGATCTCTCGCGTATTAATGGTGTCGACAATGTCGATCAACACCCTATCGTCACTTGGGCCAAAGGTGAGATCACGGCGATCAATAGCGATCAAGGCATCTTAACCATCAACCACCAGCCCGTCAGTGCTTGGAATTGGCCAGCAATGACAATGGATTTTAAAGTCAATCAAACACTTACGATTAACGATCTCATCGTTGGTCAACAAATTAAATTTGAAATTCAAAAAACAGCTAATAATCAGTATCAAGTTATTGATTATAAAAAAGATACTACCGAGATGATCAATGAGATTTGGGTCAATGGCAATATCTCAATGTTAATGGCTGATTTTAATATGATCACCGTAAACCACCAACCCGTTCCCGAATGGCAATGGCCCGCGGGTGAAATGAACTTTACCGTCAGTGACACTATTGTATTAAGCGATTTTAAGCAGGATCAGCCAGTGCGATTTAAACTGGTTAAAAATGGCAGCGATTATATTCTGCAAGATCTTAAACCAATGGAGAATAAATAATGATCCCTGCTATTATTCGTTGGTCAATTAATAACCGTTTATTGGTGTTAATTGCTGCCGTGTTTTTAACGATAGGTGGTTTATACAGCGTTAAAAACACCCCTGTCGATGCCCTGCCAGATCTGTCAGATGTTCAAGTCATCATTAAGACCAGCTACCCAGGTCAAGCACCACAAGTAGTTGAAGATCAAGTCACTTACCCATTAACGACAGCCATGTTAGCCGTACCTGGCGCTGAAACTGTCCGTGGTTATTCTTTCTTTGGCGATTCCTATGTCTACATTATCTTTAACGATAAAACAGATATGTATTGGGCTCGCTCTCGAGTATTAGAATATTTAAGCCAAGTTGCGCCTAAATTACCCGCCAATGCTAAACCGACATTAGGTCCAGATGCTACTGGGGTCGGCTGGATTTATAGCTATGTATTACAAGATAAAACAGGTAAACACGATCTAGCACAATTGCGTAGTTTACAAGATTGGTTTCTAAAATATGAACTCCAAACCGTCGCAGGTGTTTCTGAAGTTGCAACGGTTGGAGGCATGGTTAAACAATACCAAGTTCAAATAGATCCCTCTAAACTGCGGGCGTATAACCTTACTTTACAACAAGTTAATATGGCAATTCAAAACGGTAACCAAAAAACAGGTGCCTCCGTTATTGAAATGGCTGAAGCTGAACATATGGTGCGTACCACGGGCTATTTAACCAATATTGAAGATATAAAATCATTACCACTTAAAGTCACTGAAAATGGTACCCCCCTGTTACTAGGAGATATTGCAGATATCAATCTTGGCCCACAAATGCGCCGAGGTATTTCTGAATTTAATGGTGAAGGTGAAGCTGTCGGCGGCGTTATTGTGATGCGTTTTGGTGAAAATGCGAGTCAAGTGATCACCAATCTCAAAACAAAACTGGCACAATTACAACGTGGATTACCTGAAGGTGTTGAAATTGTTGCGACTTATGATCGCTCAACTTTAATTGACCATGCAGTTAAAAATCTTTGGCAAAAGCTCGCTGAAGAATTCCTTGTCGTTGCTATCGTCTGTGCTTTATTTTTATTCCACATTCGTTCTTCATTAGTAATTGCGATTAGCTTACCGATTGGTATTTTATCCGCCTTTATCATCATGCATTGGCAAGGTATCAATGCCAATATCATGTCATTAGGTGGTATTGCTATTGCAATCGGCGCGATGGTTGATGGTGCGATTGTAATGATAGAAAACGTCCATAAACATATTGAACGTACACCTCTCACCGATGAAAACCGTTGGCAAGTGATAGGAAAAGCAGCTGAAGAAGTTGGCACCCCACTGTTTTTCTCATTAATGATCATTACATTAAGTTTTGTGCCAGTATTTGCACTGGAAGGACAAGAAGGCAAAATGTTCTCGCCATTAGCATTTACGAAAACGTATGCCATGGCAGCAGCGGCAGGCTTAGCAATTACGTTAGTACCCGTGTTAATGGGCTATTTTGTTCGAGGAAAGATTTTACCTGAACATAAAAACCCCGTGAACCGTGCTGTAATTGCACTCTATAGACCATTGTTGAATTTAAGTCTTAAATTCCCTAAAACAATTATCGTGATTGCGCTTTGCTTAATGGCATCGTCTTACTATCCATTAACAAAACTTGGTAGTGAATTCATTCCACCGTTAGATGAAGGTGATTTGATGTATATGCCAACCACCTATCCAGGGATATCGATTGGTAAAGCACGCCAGTTATTACAGCAAACCAATAAATTGATCAAAACCGTCCCTGAAGTCGCAACAGTTTGGGGTAAAGTCGGTCGTGCCGATACCGCGACGGATCCAGCGCCATTAACCATGATAGAAACGGTGATCCAATTCAAACCGCGCGATCAATGGCGAGAAGGTGTCACGATTGAATCGTTACGTAAGCAATTAGATCAATTAATTCAATTTCCAGGCTTAACTAACGCTTGGGTAATGCCAATCAAAACGCGGATTGATATGTTAGCGACGGGGATCAAAACCCCTATCGGGATCAAAATCGCAGGTCCCGATCTGAAAGTGATCGAAAAGATCGGATCAGAGCTTGAACCTATTTTAAATAACATCACTGGCACTACCTCTGTTTATGCTGAGCGTGTTGCCGGTGGGCGTTATGTTACCGTTGATATTAATCGTCGCCAAGCGGCTCGCTATGGACTGGCAATTAAAGATGTTCAGCAAATCGTTTCTACTGCAGTCGGTGGGATGAATGTTGGTGAAACTATTGAAGGCTTAGAGCGTTATCCGATTAATGTTCGCTATCCGCAATCCTACCGTGATTCAGCCGCGAAACTAAAAGATCTGCCATTAATTACCCCTAATGGTGCACGTATCGCATTAGCTGATGTTGCTGATATTCGTTATGAAGATGGTCCACCAATGATTAAAACCGAAAATGCACGTCCAAATGGATGGGTATTTGTCGATATTGAACAGCGTGATTTAGGCTCTTATGTTAGCGAAGCACAACAAGTGGTTGCCGAACAATTGCAACTACCTGCTGGCTATTCATTAGCGTGGTCAGGTCAATATGAATATATGGAGCGAGCAAAAGCCCGTCTGAGTATTGTCACACCAATTACCCTTGTCATTATTATGCTGCTGCTCTATTTCAGTTTCCGCCGCCTACAAGAGATGTTCATTATTATGGCAACCCTACCATTAGCGATGGTCGGTGGTTTATGGCTAATGCTCATCCTTGGGTTTAATTTCTCTATCGCTGTCGGGGTCGGTTTTATCGCTCTTTCTGGTGTAGCGGTTGAAATTGGCGTGATTATGTTGGTGTACCTCAATCAGTCATGGGATTTTAAAAAGCAAGATGCACAAGATCAACAGCGCCAATTAACTGCTGATGATTTACAACAAGCGATTAGCGAAGGTGCCGGATTACGGGTACGCCCAGTAATGATGACGGTATTAACCGTTATCATTGGTTTAATCCCAATTATGTATGGTTCAGGTACGGGTTCAGAAGTGATGCAACGTATTGCGGCACCGATGATTGGCGGTATGTCATCTGCACTTTTACTAACGTTATTAGTGCTTCCTGCCATTTTCAAACTTTGGAAAAGTCGCGAACTTAATACCAATACCAATACCAATACCAATACCAATACCACAGCATCATTAAATTCATCATCAATTACAAAGGAATGAATCATGAAAAAAACACTGCTTATTTTAGCGATGGCCTTAACAACCACCAACGCCATTGCTGCTATGGATCACTCAACGATGGATCATAGTGGTATGGATCACTCACAAATGGACGCCACTGAAATGGACCATAGCGGAATGGATCACTCACAAATGGA
>SAMEA5043655__coassemble_72_pt1 | contig 24621 bp, 23 predicted proteins | sample SAMEA5043655__metabat2_low_PE_001 | metagenome-assembled genome bin SAMEA5043655 (sample SAMEA5043655) | Gadus morhua
AAGAAGATAAACCACATCTTATCAATTAAAAATAAGATGTGGTTTGCTCTATTTATAGGGTCACCTCAGATAGCATCAATGGCAATACCAATAATATCTATTGCTTGGTTAATATATAGCCATAACGTGTACTAAATAACATTGTTCGAATAACAGTACAGATTAATAAAATATGCACATCAGGACTATTATCGATTATATTTAGTACATTTTCATATGATCATCATTTTGATCTATTCCTATCATTTGTTGGATCCCTATCGTCATTATTTCCATAAATAAGCGCAATCTTTTAGCGTAATAATTTGAATATGGGTAAACAAAATAAACAGGCAATGGATCTGCTTGCCAATTTTCCGCAATGTGAACAAGTTGCCCCGTAAGTAAATATGGTTTGACCAACCATGAAGAAATCGCCCCTATACCTAAACCACCTTTAACACATTCGAGTGCTGAATAAAGATTATCGGTCGATAAAATAGGATCTAACGCTAAGCTGCATGTCGTATTTAACACTGTATTTTTTAGTGTTAACTCATGATTATAAAATGTGCTCACGGCAATCCAAGGCCATTGTTGTAGTTCAGTAATATGATTAATATCACCGTGTTTATTTATCACTTTAGGTGCAGCGACAATAATACGAGGCACATAGCCAATCAATTTAGCGACAACATTAGGGTTGGTAATAACACCCACATGAATTGCACAATCTATATTATCGGCAAGAAAGTCAGGAGAAGTATCATTTAACAACCAATCAATACGCATTTCAGGATACATCGTTAAATATTTCATTAACGGTTTGATTAATTGTTGTTGTCCAAAAGCATGTGGTGCTCTTACTCTCAATCGACCTTTAATTATAGATGTCTCATTCCCTACCGTATCTTCTAATATCGACCACTGTTCTAATAACTGCTTGGCATATTGATAGCAGGTGTCCCCTTCATCGGTTAATTTTAATTGGTGCGTAGTACGTAGCATTAACTTGCACTTAAATATCTGTTCTAACGACTGCAAACGCCGACTCACCGTAGGCTGGGTGGTATTTAACTGTTTAGCCGCAGCACTTAAACTTCCAGCTTCAACAATCCTCACCCACGTTGTTAGTAACAAAATTCGGTCTAGATTTTTAGGATTATTTGTATTCATACGCTGAGTGTATAACAATATTGCGATAATACCCTCTACAAAATCACATCCCGCTCAGGCATATTTCTATCAAAGATTTTTAGTTCACGGACACAAAGATGACACTCAAGGCTCATACGTTGACACACAATGAAACATTACCACTTAAACAATTATTTGGTTTATCCGCAGGCGCAGGATTTAGTGTCGCTTCAATCTACTATAATCAACCTCTTATCGGTTTATTATCACATGCCTTTCATCTAAAAGTCAGTGAAGTCGGACTTGTTCCAATGCTCACTCAAATCGGTTATGCACTAGGGATTTTATTTCTCGTACCATTAGGGGATATGATCAATCGCAAAAAGCTGATTATAACTAAATTAACCCTTCTTTGTAGCGCACTATGGTTATGCAGCTTTGCCTCTACCTTTCCCTACTTATTAATTATAAGTCTACTCATCGGGATTTTAGCCACAGCAGCACAAGACATCGTTCTTGCCAGCGCTGCAATCGCACCATCGAATCAAAGAGGAAAATCAGTCGGGATCGTAATGACAGGCTTATTCTCCGGAATACTCTTATCCCGTGTTTTTAGCGGTATTATTGGTCAGTTTGGAGGCTGGGAAATGATCTTTCAACTCGCCGCTGCTTCTATTCTGCTCTTAATTATATATTTTTGGTTTTCATTACCATCAATGCCATCCCAAAATACACTGACCTATAAACAAATAATGGATTCGCTAAAACCGCTATGGCAGCAATATCCTCAGTTAAGACAATCAGTGATCGCCCAAGGATTACTGTCAATTGCATTTAGCGCATTTTGGACCACCCTTGCCGTCTTTTTAGCTCATAATTATGGGTTAGGCAGTGCAACAGCTGGTGCGTTTGGATTAGCTGGTGCGGCAGGTGCTATCTCGGCCCCATTAGCGGGCGGATTATCAGATCGCATTGGTGCTAATAAAATACTATTGGTCAGTATTAGCGTTGTTATTTTATCGTTTATTGCCATGCTATTTATTCCACTACTCGCAGTACATTTTCAAATTGCGTTTCTAGTGCTGTGTGTTATCTGTTTTGACTTTGGTATTAACTCATCATTAGTCTCACATCAAACAATTGTGTATAGCCTCAAACCAGAAGCCAGAGGACGCCTTAATTCGATTTTATTTACATTTGTATTTATTGGTATGGCAATAGGCTCGGCAGCAGGTGGTTATCTTTATCAACATGTAGGATGGAATGGTGTTTTAGTGCTGGCTATCGTTAGTCCTTTAATAGCATTAATCATTAGAATGAAACCAGCAACACCAACGAATTTAATGTAGCTTCATCTATCATTAATATAAGTCATAATGTCCTTATCATCTGGCACTGATTCAAGATGTTATGACTTATATAATTTCATTATCTATTTTGATATTTGTATAAAGAATGCGATTATGCTCGAAATTTATAACGTCATCTTAAAGCGAACAATCAAATGCAGAGTAAAGTACATAATGTGATGGCGTGGCGTCAGGATATTTTTGCAGGATTATCCGTCGCTGCCATTGCATTACCCGCTCAAATGGCAACAGCCCATTTAGCAGGCTTCCCCGTTATTTACGGTTTATACGTTTTTGTTGTATCCAGTATTGGTTTTTTCATTTTTGGCAGCAATCGCTATTTATCTTGTGGTGCAGATTCAACCATCGCGCCGATTTTCGCAGTGAGCCTTGCCGGTTATGCTGCATTGTTCAGTGTCCAATATATGGCACTCGCTTCCTTATTGGCATTACTGGTTGGAGGGATCTTACTCGCGGTATATGTATTTAAATTAGGTTGGGTAGCCAATTTACTGTCTTATCCGGTGACATTAGGCTTTTTAGCGGGTGTATCCATCCATATTATAGTCAGTCAATTACCTTCTATTTTAGGCTTACCGCATGATTCAGCATCACCGTTTCAAGCCCTTTATCATTTAATACTGAATATTGGACAGCTAAATATCATTACGACCTTAATTGGTGGTGGTGTGTTTGCCTTTATCTTTTGGTTTAGTCGTCAATATAAACGCTTCCCTGCTGCACTTGTTGCTTTAGCAGTAAGTATCACGATTGAAATAGCGTTAAATGCCAGCAATATTCATATTCCAACCTTATCCAATCCTGCTGGGTTTGAATTACATTGGGCGTTTATTGGCCTACCTTGGCAACAAGCATTAACTATTTTTCCATTAGCGTTATTGATCGCAATGATTTGTATTGTTCAAACATCAGCGGTTTCAAATACCATTAAAGATCGTAATACCACCCCAAATTTTAACCGTGACTTTGCAGGTATCGGTTTAGGTTCAGTATTATCTGGCTTAATTGGTGGTTTCCCCGGTAATGCGAGTCCACCACGCAGTATGTTGATCCAACAAGGTGGTGCGCACTCAAAATGGGCGGCATTATTTTCAGCCGCAGTGATTTGTCTAGTGCTGCTCTATGCTCAAAATGTGTTTCATTTAATCCCGAAAGCAACTTTAGCGGGGATCTTAATGTATGTCGGCTTGAGTATATTTAAGTGGAATGAAATTAAGCGGATCTACCAACAAAACCGTCAAGAATTTTACCTGTGCCTAGCAACCATCTTAATGATCGTTACCTTCAGGATTGATATTGGAGTAATGCTTGGTGTTTTATTATCATTGCTACACAGTGTGTTTATTATCACCCGTCCAAACTGTGAAGAATTGTTCCGTGAGCCTAATTGCGATCACTGGGGACACCGTTCTCGTTTAAACCCAGAAGATAATTTATCTAACGAAGAAGATGTTGCCGTACTCCACTTTTCAGCACCATTATATTTTACGACTTTTTCATACTTTGAAGAGCGTATTTTAAATTTAGCCAATACTCGCCCTTTACTACGCTTAATCATTATTGATGCCAGTAGTATCAGTGATATGGATTTAACCGCAGTTGATAAAATTGAAGTGCTAAGCCAAAAATTAGTCCATCGCAACGTGACGTTAATCTTTGTTAATATCGAACACCCACGGTTTCGTCGTTTGGTTGAAACGACCAACTTACTGACGATCTTGGGTCAAAAAACTGAATATACCAGTATTGAAGTCGCTATTACTGATTATCGTTGAGCATAAAAACCAAACAAAAAGATTAAAAAGATGGGACAGCCATAACTTACGCTTCATAAAAATGTAATCAATTTGAATACATAGCAATTGGTTATCGCAAAATAGCGATCTTATGGGTGTCCTGTTTTTCTCTGCTTTTTATACTGCGAACAATGACATGAGCTGTTGCGGCTTATCTATAAGATAATCAGGATTTTTATCGATAAGTGCCTTGCGATTATTATATCCCCATGAAACTGCAATACTTTTAATACTTATTTTTTTAGCCGCTTCAATATCACGGGTTTCATCACCAATGTAATAAACATCATCAGCAATAAACTTATTTTTATTGATAATGTTTTTTATGATCCTTGATTTACCAAAGATGCTCGACTTAGAAAAGACAGCATCAAACTGAGTAATATTATTTAAACGTAGAAATATATTAATATTTTCTTCTGAATTAGAACTTAATATAAAGAGTTTATGCCCTTCTTGTTTTAAGCCTTCAAGAACAGAATCAAACCCAGTAAATATTTTTTGTTCTGTCATTCGTTGAGTGAAATCACCACGAATTCGATGCGCAATAATGGGTATTTGTAACGGCGATATACCGAGATATTGAATTATTTCTTTGGCGGTCATTGCTCGACATAATTCAATATCATCATTATCAATATATTTGAAATTATATTCATGGTGGATCTTTCTCATTACATCAATATACAACTTAAATGTATCAGCAATTGTTCCATCAAAATCGAAAATCAACACCATTAATAACAACCACTTAGATTAAAAAAACACCCATAAATATTACAACGAGATTTAGGATACGTGCCAACATTTCGACACATATCCAACCTAATAATTAATGCTCGTTCTTTGCTTGTTCTTGCAACGCCTTTTCAGCACTCACTAAATCAGCAAAAGTCCAACCAGCCGCTTCAGTTTTACGCATTAATTCACAGATATCAGAAGTTTGAAATACATCCTCTGAATTGTCACTGTAAGTCACGACTAATTGTTGACCTTTCATATCCCAAGCTTCGGGATCTTTTTCACCAATAAGCCCGTCTAAATAATCGCCTAAGCAGCAATGTACGATTAAGAAATTTTGCATTTGCACGTCTGAAACACCCAAAATTTTGGCAGCTTCAACATAGTCATACATATACGTTGCTGATTCAGTATCAATGAAAAACTTGGTGACTTCTGCATCCCAATACTCAAAGTCTGCAACTTGGGACGATACATAAGACTCAATCGCTTCAACAACAACACAGTAATCACTAACCACTGATTCATATTTTTTAGACATAACAACCCTTTAAATGCTACTTGCATACATCTTGTTGTTCTAACACATGTACACGCTTTAATTATCGCGCAATTATACTCAATACCCAGAGTGTTGATAGCATCATAAATAAAATAGTTCGATAAAAAACGATTAACTACCCCATTCTTTATAACGTAATCTTATAAAAAACAGTCTAAAATTAAAATGTCACATTTATAAATACATATATCAATGAAATAAATATAGATATCAGTTCAACTCATTCTCATTTGACATTTATCATACAATACATCTCACACTTGATTTATATTGCAGGAGATTTATATCATCACATAAAGAACAATCACTATGAACAACAATAAGCTTGGCCTACTTTATAGTAGCATTACACTTTTATTCTGGGGAATATTGCCTATTGCATTAAAACTGTCTGAAAAATTCATTGATGCGACATCACTGAGTTGGTTCCGTTTTTTTATCGCTTTTATTATTATTTTTGCTATTCAATTAACATCTAAAAACCTACACCAGTTTCGCAAAATAACAAAAATTGAAATAATTAAACTCTTTTTTGCCGGTGTTTTTTTAACACTTAACTATGTGACTTTTGTATTAACCTTAAAATACTTATCACCAGGGGAAGCACAACTAAATTTTCAGGTTGCACCTTTTTTCCTCGCCTTTGGTAGCCTGTTATTTTTTAAAGAACGCTTAAGTGCGATTCAACTCTCTTGTTTGTTTACTTTAGCTATCGGCATCATTCTTTTCTTTTATCCCAATATTAGTGGACATGTTCACACCGGAAATAAAGTCTTAATTGGGGTTATTATTATTGAGTTTTCAGCACTCTCTTGGGCATGTTATACCCTACTACAAAAATCATTAATGGCTACATTATCAACCTCTAATGTTTTATTGTGTGTGTTTGGCATTGGTATGGTTTTACTTACACCATTAACTGATTTTACTCGCTTCTCAACATTAACAAGCTTTGATTGGAGTATTGCTTTATTTTGTGCCTTCAATACTTTAATCGCTTATAGCGCATTAGCCAAAGCATTGGTTTATTGGCCTGCCGCTCAAGTCAGTGCCGTTGTTGCTGTAGCCCCTGTAATCAGCTTTATATCAACCGCGTATGTTGTCGTTATGGGATGGTGGCCAAATATAATAAAAGCACACCCCCTAAGTTCATTATCAATCCTCGGTATTATTGTTATTGTTGGCTCTGTTGCCACTATGCAATTATTACCGCATTTATTGAAAAAAAATACACAGATCAAACAGCCAAATTAATTATTGGTACGATGACACCTTAACGCTTAAATATAAAAAAGGGTTGCCAAGCAACCCTTACATCTATCCGTTAATCTTTACCCTAACAGCGGCTGTTCCAATTCTAGTTCAGGGGTTTTTAATCCCTCAACATTATGTGATATTACGGCTGTTGTAATACCATTCCCTAACACATTAATCGCCGAACGCCCCATATCAAGAATATGATCAATACCCATTAATAATAGAATCCCTGATGCCGGAATATTAAAACTTGGTAGTGTTGCTGCCAATACAACCAGTGCAGATCGTGGCACACCTGCAATACCTTTAGAGGCTAACATCAGCGTCAACATCAATGTGAATATTTCTGAATTAGACAATTGAATATCATAGGCTTGAGCAATAAACATTGCAGAGAAAGAACAGTAGCACATTGAGCCGACTAAATTAAAAGAGTACCCCAATGGTAAAACAAAAGACGCTAAATTCTTCGAACAACCAAACTTAATTAATTGTTCTAACGTTTTAGGATAAGCAGCTTCAGAGCTTGTTGTAGAAAATGCCACTAATATTGGATTTTTCAACATTGAGGCTAAAGTAAATACCTTTTCCTTTATAAATAAGTAGCCTAACAATATTAAAATTAAACTTGTTATTAAAATTGTAGTATAGAATCCAAAAATGAACTTAGTATAATTTAATAGAACATCTAGACCTTGAGTGGCAATAATGGCTGAGATAGAAGCGAAAATAGCAAAAGGGGCAAACAGCATTACAATATTAGTCACTTTAAGCATCGTATTAGAAATCCCTTCTAATAATGATACCAATTGTTCATTTTGTTGTTGTGGTATAGATGCGCCAGCAATACCAAAAAACAACGCAAAAATAACAATTTGTAATATTTCATTATTCGCCATCGCTCCAACAATACTGGTTGGGATCATATGAGAAATAAAGGCTCTAAAGGATAAACTACTGGTTTCAACATTTAACGATTGTACATCCGTTGATATTAAGTTCATGCCACCGCCAGGATTAATCAATACAACCATGAGTAAGCCTATAAATATCGAGAGTATTGATGCTACAAGAAACCAAGATATTGCTCGTCCGCCAATATTACGAATTGCAGAAATATCTTTTAATTTCATTATTCCTGATGTTAATGTGCAAAATATTAATGGTGCTATAACCATTTTAATGAGATTTAAAAAAACATCTGTCAGTAATGTAATATTTTCAGACCAAATTTGTTGAGATGCTATTCCAAACCATTTATTAATAACAAATCCGACACCGATACCAAGTATCATAAATATCAAAATATATTGAGTAAGTTTATTTATATTTTTCATGCTGCCCTTTGATTTATAAAGTTATACGTATTTTATTGAAAAGATGTTTGTTTTCGTTTCAATCTTACAACCCCAACAACCATAAGAATAATTAATATTTATTATCAAATTAATAAGTAATAGTTATAATTACGGTATTATATTACTTCCAGCTATTATTTTTTATAAATTAGAATCGATTCTCTTTCATGTTATAAATAAATGATAGATATTATGTTTTCACACAAAACTAATATCATTATTTAATCTTATCGTATTGGATATATAGACAAAAAAGATGACTCTTTGCTGATAAGCATGCAAACTATTATCATTATCAACAACTGAGATGTAAACATGATGAATATTGCTATATGGGGTGCAGGAAGCGGATTAGGGGCAGCTATGGTCGATTATTTCCATGGACAAGGGTTCAACGTGATAGCGATTGCACGTAACCCAAGTAAAAATCCTAAGATTACAGGCTATGATCTTACTTCCATTACTTGCGACGCGACAGATAAAACACAAGTTGAAAATGCAGTTGCTCTACTGCCTGAAAATACAGTAAATATTTCAACAATGGGTAGCTTTCATGCTGATATCCCGGTGGATTATATTGGGCATCGCTATTTGATTGATGCACTTGAGCAAAGTTCGTCAAACCGCTTATTGCTGATTACATCTTTAGGTTGCGGGGATTCATGGCAATTTCTATCAGATCGCGCTAAACAAGTCTTTGGTGGTGCTTTACGTGAAAAAACACTGGCGGAAGCGTGGCTTCAAAGCAGCGGTTTAGACTATACCATTCTCCGCCCTGCAGGACTTAAAGATGGAGCCCCAACCCACCAAGGTCAGCTATCACAAAATAGAGAAGTACATGGTGCTATTACTCGTAGTGAGGTTGCACGATTGAGCCACCAATTGCTTTTAAATGATGATAATTTCGGTCAAATATTCCAGTGTGTTGATCCCAACATAGCAGCCTACTAAATTTCAACATCATTATAAAACGAAAAATCAGGAGGTAATATCAAGCTTACCTCCTTCATAAAAACATTGATTCATAATGATGATTGGCTGATAGTCATTCGTTATAATGCGTACTTTTTAATAAAACTATCTAAATGCATGCATTAAATACTATTTCCAACATCATCTATTAAACCTTGTTTCTTTAATTCAGAGGTAATTGCACCCTTTGTTCGCCCATGCATATCTGAAAGCTCATTAATTAAAGCACCATTATTAAAAGCACCAATTAGTTCACTCCTTTCATCATTAGTCCAAGCTAATCCCGCATTTTTAGGTAAGCCCTTCGCAATATTTAGTTCTTTTTTTTGTTCAATTGACATTTTCCCTTTTTTAGATAATTTAACTAATTTCATCATCGTAAATAATGAACGAATAACATCAGGATCATTATAAGGTGAGCATTCTGGTAATGTTTCACCGGTTATAGGATCCACTCCGTTTGCTAGTGCTTCCACATTTTTTAATGCTGTAATAATATCCATATATCCCCTGCTTTTTATTGTATTCAATAACCTACCTTAGGTTCATTTTTAACAATATAAAAAACAGTTTAAATCAGACACTGTTTATATTTCATACTCGATAGACATCACAAAATCATGGAAAAACATAAAGGGAAAACATAGAGAAATGTAGGTTCCAATTTCATTCAAAAACTCAATTGCCTTTTCTGCCGCGAAGAATGAACTTTGGTTTCGTTTAGAATGTCCTTTAGGGAAGGTGAAGCAGTCTGAAGTGGCCACGTAAATATGCGGCAGGAACAACAATGTCAGCTTTTCTACTATATTGCCTGCGCGACGCGTATTCTTATCTGTTAACTGCGCTTTTCAGCCTTCGTTACACAAACAAAAAACAGCTCTTTCATTGGAATATAATTACAATGGTATCCATGAATATTTGCTGCAACCCACTGCTCAGAAGTAACACCAGAAAAATTAATGTTATAACCACAGTTGATTGCAATATGCTCAAATAACAAACGTTGAGCGCGACCGTTACCTTCACGAAATGGATGTAGAACGTTAATATCGCAATAATACTCAGCTAATTTAGTAAGAAATTCATCGTAAGGTAGATCAACTAAATACTTATCTTTTTCTAACATTGAGAACAGGCTATTTGCTTCTTTTTCAATTCTAACAACGTTACAAAAACGGGTATTTCCTTTTGAAATATCAATCGTCCTTAGAACACCCGCCCATTCAAATAGATCTGAGAACAAAATGCGATGAATTGAACTCAGGTAGGAAAAGTCGTAAGGCGGTAATTGAAACTCCATATACATTGCAGCTAACGTCGTTAAATCACGTTCAGCAGCCTCTAATATAGCTTCATTCTTGATATTGAGCTTATTAACTAGAACCGTACTATTTTCGTAAGTATAAGGATCTGGTGTTGTGCCATATTTATCAGCCATTGAGCGCCTCTAACTAATTTACGTTTGAGTACTTATCTAGCAAAATTTGACGTTGTTGCTCTCTATCAAGTGATAAGTCGAAATCACTAGCAATATCATGCCCTTCTAAACGCATACTCTCTTTAAAATTATCCATTTTAACTTGTTCGAAATATGCATGTTTGTCTTCATAAGAAGAAAGCGTTGAGCTCTTTGGTATCACTAAATCAATGTTATTAAGTTGAGATTGAATAGCTTTCCCTGATTCAAAAACACCCCAACTATTAATCGAAAAACGAAAGGTTCGACCTTGACGCTCTCTTTGAATATTTAAGCCTAGATTTTTAACTAATGAGTTAACTACAGATTGTACTTTACGTTCAGAGATCCCTGTAGCAGCGACAATAGCTTGAGTATTTGGAGCTTCTAATCGTGTCATTGCAGCTAAAACTAATAATTCGTACTTCACTCTTACCTCGCACATTTATGCGGAAATAATATTAGTTTACTACTCAAAAAGAGTGATTACCATATTTGAAAGCTAAAGATAAACGCCCTATCACCTTAGTGGGCATTCACTGTAGGAAATAACGATAGTTTGCTCAGATAATAGCGTTAATTATTATCTATTTTCTTAAACCGAAACTTATGAGTATCCTATGTTTTTTACTATGCTACAGGGCCTTTATTGAATTGCTTAAGGTCATCATTAATATCAAACCAAGGTGCTTTTGAAGCCACAAAAATATGAAAGTTAGGCTTATGCGTTGGTGCGTTATCTAGAATGCCTAAGAGCATAATGAGCATTAAATAGAAAACAACGCCGCCACCTAACAATAGTGATACAAGACACCATATCTATTTCTTTAAAGTTTCAACGCGCTAATAATCGATTTCCTATCACCCTCGCGAGTATTCACAGTAGAGATGACGATAAGCAGCTTTAATATTACAACAAATAATAATATTGATTATTTCTACTTGAAGCGGCATCGATAGTTATGGGTGTCCTATAGTTCTCATCTATTTCTCAACTAGTTTGACCATTCAAGGCCAGTTTAATACGTTGATGGGTACGGTAGTTTGGAATCGAAATAAATTGATTCTGAATCGGTTGAGATTGAGGGTTATCGTAACCATAAATATCATGGCGCATCTCTAACTGACCACTAGGTGTTACCCAAGCCGTTAAGTAAGCCACATCAAGGTTTACATGCGTATTTAAACCAATCTCACGGTGGTTGTTGGTATTAATCATATCGTCAACCGATGGCAAATTCGGCATATTTTGATAGGACAAAATCAATGTTGCCATCTGACGTGGGTTTTGAACACGCATACAACCAGAACTAAAATCTCGATGATAATGTTTAAACAATGGATACTCTGATTGTGATTCATCGTGCATATAGACAGAGAACGAATCAGGCATCAAGAATGCCACACGACCTAAAGCGTTTTCAGGGCCTGTATCTTGACGAAATTGATGAGTAAATGTCTTTGGGTTCACCGTTGCCCAATCAATTGATTCTGGTGGCACGACAGAGCGATCAGTCCAGCTATTAATAACATCAATACGACTATTCTTTAAAAAATTAGGATTGGCTTTAGCCGCTGGAATAATATTCTGAACTTTAATCGTTTCAGGCACATACCAATAAGGGTTTATCACAACCGTATTAATGTATGACTGGAACAAGTTGGTTGGGCGTTTGGGCATACCATCGATAATTTTCGATTCAAATACTGGCTGTTTATTATCGTATAATGTCATTTTGAAATCAGGAATGTTCACAATGATTTGTGGGCCATTGCCTTTTAATGTCGCAAAGCGCTCACGTTGTAAGTTTAATGCCGTAATACGCGCCAAGCTAGAATAAGGGCGTATTAATTGGCTCACAACGTCAGGCCCCATAATACCGTCCATCTTCAAACCATAATTCCCTTCAAAGGTTTTAATCGCTTGGTTCATCACACCGGTATTTGTAATCGTCGCTTGAGCAATAATTTGTTGATACTGAGGCTGAGTTAAATAGCCCAAATTCCAAAGCACTGTCGCCACTTTATCACCATAAGGGATGCTATCACCGAGCAGAACAACCTTATCAAAGTGAACGTTATCCGAATCAAGTGGGTTAGCTGGCAAGCTTAATAGGTGGTTAATCACCCCCATTGTTGGAACAAACTGCGAAGAAGGAATAAGAGAATTGATCTTTTGAGCCGTTAATGGGAAATAATTCTGCGCCATTTTCAATGTCAAAGGCGTCAATGTTACTGGATGTGAATTGTATAATGGTCGAGGATCTTGCATTAATTGATGCACATAATCTACGTAGACCAAATATGTATCGGTTAATAACAGATCAAATCCACGCTGATTCGGCAATGCCTCTAACGTCTTTAACTCTTTTAAACGCTGCGTCATACCTGGCAGTGTATTGGAATCTGCCAACGCTTGTAATTGCGGCATGATCGCATTAACAAGCACTGGATTAAACCAATATGGCATGAAGTTATTTTCAGCATACAGCGTATTTAAAATGCCACCATTGCACACTTTTACCGTTGAGTTCGAACACAAAGACGCTGTGCTATTAACCGTAACACCATCGAGAACATGCCAATCTAGTGCATTGTTTGCCACATTATCGGCAGCCAAAGCTGATCCACAGGTTAATAATGCCGAAACGGTCATTACCGAACGAATCAATGTGGTTATTTTTTTTCGATTAAATTTCATTCAACGGTCCTTAACTAAAAAAGTAAGAATATGCTTTTTTAGAATTAAAAGCATTCACCATTAAAAGTGACAAAGATTTCAAGAATGGTGAGTTGGCGTAATTTATATTAAAAATAGATAGATGAAGGATATCGGTTGCAGAATATTACGAGAAAAAGGTTATAACGCTGGTTATTATTCACATTTCGAAAGTAAGCAACGAGCTATCCGTGATCTATTTAGCGCGTATTTGAGCCGATAAGATACCAGTGAAATAGCCATTCTACGACACGCTGATAGTAGATGCCTTATCACCCTCACAAGTATTTATTGTGGGGCATGACGGAATTGGATGGGTAATTCAAAGGAAAGTTATGGGTGTCCAATGTTTTTATGTTTTTTGTGGAAAATGACAGGCAACAGATGAGACTGGTTATTATCCGTCATCTCGGAAGTAAGGAACGAACTATCCGTGATCTACTCACCACGTGATTGAGCATTAAAAATGCCAATGAAATCGTTACTATGCAACGTATTGAAACTCAATACCCTATCGCTCTCTCGAGTATTTATTGTAGTACATGATAGGATTGGATGGATAATTCTAGGAAAGTTATGGTTTTTCACACTTCAGATAGGTGTCGGCTGTGCGACACACATCCTTATCAGTTCGTTGTTGCTTTTTGAGGCTTACAGAAATTTCTCAATTAGGGCTTCATCAACATACACACCGCCTACCTTGGCATGCTTCTTAGCAGTCCCTACAACTTCAAAACCTTGCTTCAAATAAGCCGTCAAAGCTCGTTCATTGTCACTACGAACGTAAGCAAATAATTTTTCATACCCTTTTTGCTTTGCTACTTCAAAGGTTGACTCAAATAGCTTTTTGGACACGCCTTGTCCTTGACTAGCGCCACCAACAAATGTCCCTATAATCCCTACATGGTCAAACGCTTTAGTGTATGACGCAAATGGTTCCACATTCTGAAAACCGATAACCTCAGAGTTTTCAGTATTCACTGCAACTGTAAACACACCTTGTTCCGGAAATTGTGCGATAAACTCTTTTTCTTCGTCTACCGAAAAAGTGGTATCTAATACAGTGTATAAACCTTCAACAATGATTGGGTTAAGTACATCAGCGACACCTTGGGCATCATCTGCAATTACTTGTCTTACTACTAAACTCATTCAACTGCGCTCCTGTTTTATCAAGACTCGATTTGTACAGGAGTTGAATATTTTCAGCAACAACTAACAACTTATCGGTTATATTTCCATATCTGAAATTGCTAATTGAACAGCTTGTGCCGCATGAATTTCAGTAGTGTCGTACAATGGTACTTCTGTATGTACTTGTTGAATAAGTAAAGCGATTTCAGTACATCCCAAAATTACAGCTTCAGCACCCTGTTCATGCAACCTTTTAACGATCCTTAAATATTCCTCTTTTGAATCAGAGTTAATAACACCTCGGCACAATTCATCGTAAATAATGTTATGTACAACAACTCGGTCATTCTCTGCTGGTACAATAACTTCAATGCCAAATTTATCAACCAAACGACTTTTATAAAAATCCTGCTCCATAGTAAAACGAGTACCAAGCAGGCCAACTTTTTTAATCCCATCGATAACCAATTTATTAGCAGTTGCATCAGCAATATGAAGAATTGGAATTGATACGTTACTTTCAATTTCACTAGCAACTTTATGCATTGTGTTAGTACAAATAATTAGGAAATCAGCACCACCAGCTTCAACCGATTTTGCCGCCTCAGCAAGAATTAAAGCCGTTTCATCCCACTTACCTTGATGCTGTAACTTTTCTATTTCATCAAAGTTTACGCTATATAGACAGATTTTCGCAGAACTAAGGCCACCAAGTTCAGTTTTTACGCCTTCATTAATAGCTTTGTAATAACTCGCAGTAGATTCCCAACTCATACCACCTAACATCCCGATTGTTTTCATTTTTACTCCATAAATTAAATGACATGAAATCTTTCTAATACAAGAACCATGTCCTCATTAGGCTCAATATTTAACTCCAAACATTCAGCAGTAAAATAATGCCAATGAGCCTCACGCCACCATTTTAATGAACGGTCACCCTCGCCTTCTGCATGAGCAAAATCTGCTGTTACTTCGTTATATTTACACATTTCAACTGAATCAATTTCAATGATACAAATTGGTTTACCACTCCAATCAACAACCACTTGCAAATGCCCAACAGTTGGCATTGGCTCTCTACCTGATTCATACCAAACATTTAAGCTACAAGTTGCTGTCTTTTGACCAATTCGAATTAATTCAGCACATAAATTAGCATTATGCTCATCAGCGCAGAAATAATCTGAACTAAATGATTGATATTTTTTGCGCTCAGTTTCAGAAAGTGAGCTGAGATACTTGTTCAAGTAGATCTGAGACTGTTCTTCCATGAAATCCTCTTAACTCTTTTTACAATATAACACCTTGTTAAATTGCGAAATAATTGGCTTAATTTGCGGTTAAGTTACCTTAAATTCTCACTTTTATATAAAGATGAAGAGTGAATAACAATATCATATTTTCTTTATTAACAGCATGTTACCCACCTAACCCTGCAAGGTAAACATCCAACAATTATTTTAGTGTTAGTCGTGCACTGCGTCGCATTACTCACTCTTTGAATAAATCAGCTGATACGTTAGCTACTGATGCAGGTTATTATCCGTGATCTACTCACCCCGTGATCGAGCCTTAAAGACGCCACAGAAACAGCTTACGTTTTACAGCTAAATATAATGGACAGTAGATTCCCTATCGCCCTCGCGGGCATTCACTGTAGGGAATGACGAGATTGGGCTTGGTAATTAAGGTACGACAGAATCGCTTGTGGATAAAAATTGGCTAAGTTATATACTCTATTTGGGTCTGTAGACATAAGGAAAAGTATGGGTAACACCCAATTAACTAGCTTCTCTCATTGGAGTCACACCAATTACTTGAGTAATTGGTAGGCTCTACAAAGGTCAACGAATAATCAAAAATTCGATTTTAAGGGATAGTGTCATGTGGGAAAATTATAGCTAAAAGTTAATTATTGACGCCATAGTCGTTTATTAACTACCTTTTTTTTGGAATATCAGACTATAAGATGCAATAGAGATCATTAAAATTTGCACTAAAGATACAGCTGTAGCCACGACAACCCATGGTATTAAACTCGAAAGTACAACCGTTACAGATGAAAGCACAAAAGTTAGCAGTAAAGTTATCAGTGTAATTAAGTACAGTTCACCAAAAACTCTGAAAAAGCCGTACTTTGCATAGCTTAAAATTCTTGGCTTATCACTCATGCCCACGATCACGGCTAAAGCCGTGATCAAAAAACCTAACATTGTAAAGCTGAATGTTGCCAATATCGTCAGTAAAACATCTGTTTTGTTAGCTAGCTGTACCAGCAGACTCTTCGATATCTCTGCTTTCAGTAGGAAGTGCAAACCGATCCCAGGCGCTAGCATTATAATAACTAGTAATATCCTCAAGCCTTTCATTTGAATACCTTTCATCATTTCTAAATTCTGTTAGCTTCAAGCTCAATGGTTGATTCGCTAACTTTCTCTCAGCAATCCTAGTCGCCATGCTCGTTTCAGACGGCTCAAGATAATCGTTTATAAACCCATTCCCAGCGATATAAAAGTCTGACAAAGACTCATCTAACGATTCTTTAGCTCTAACCATATACTTCTCAAGGCCATCACCTGAAATCATATTTGTGATAGCTGGAATATGCTCTTTAATATCACAACCACGACGTGGTTTAAATGTAACCTCTATAGCATCAATCTCATCAGGTAGAGTACCACCAAAAAACTGCCTAAACTGCTCGAATGCATTATTAGAAGCTGATACTTCAAAAGTTGTTCTACCCACTGAGTTCATAGTCATTATATCACTTGAACTAACCTGCACAGGAAATGGAGTAGCAATAAAGTCATACGTCAATGATAGCGATGAAAATAATTGTTCCATGAAGTAAACAAAGCTCGAGTTTTTTGGACCTTGGCTGGTTGACGCAATAGCATAATGATCATTCTCTATGTAGATATAGCTAGCGAAACCTACTTTCTCGTGATCTTCTAAGTCTTCTCTGATATCTTCATATGTAAAGCTATTGGAATTTATGATTTTTATAAGCTCGTTATTTTTCGTAGTTATCAGAGTAAATAAATGAGCATTATGGCTAGGAATTAAGAAAATTGTTTCACCTGAACGCGATAGGAATGACCGTTTCAAATGCGCAGGTGCATTCTGAACGTACGCTCGCAACAAATCTAATACTGTATGTCGATATTGACTGTCATTACGCTTAAAATAATAAGAATAGTAAGTTAGTTTCATTGAAATTAGACACCTTTATATTTTAATGCAATTTTACAAGTTAGCCATCGGAAAAACAAATAAAATACAGTAACTTGATGTGTTAAACAACTAACAGATTATTAATAATACAATCTGATTTTTACGTAAAACACACTTCTAAATTCAGCAATTATAATCAATTTAACTCATAAACATCATGACCTTAGTTGCATTTTTTATCTTCTAAATACTTTTTCGGGGATGTAGAAAGTAAGCAATGCACCAAATAAGTCTGATTAATTGAAAATATGCAAATAAAACTAATCCAAAATCACGTTGATACAATATGAATGAGCTTTAACTCTGAATAATAAAGGGGCAAAAAACGTGTTAGATGCATATTTCACTATAGAAAATAACCGAATTGAATAAATAGTTTCATGATTGTTCTTATTCGGTATTCAATATTTGAAATAACAAAACGGAATAGAATTATAGGACTAAGTAGATTTAGCAGAAAAATAAGAAGAAATGTGAATACAGCAGAAGGAAGAAAAGGAGGTAAAACAGCGTTCACCTCCAACTTATAACTTATTGTATCTTATGGTTTTTAGCTAAGAAAGCATCGAGTTTATTAGCGAAATTTTGGCGGTCAGCTTGCGTTAATGCAAACGGTCCACCTGTCTGAATGCCACTACTCCGCATGGTTTCCATAATATAAAATAAACACCTGTCTATACATACAGTTATTATTGTTTTTGCTAACTTCTTGTAATCGATAAGGCATTGAATTTATTGATAACAAAGTTAGAGTATTAGCAGCGATTTAATTATGAATGATTACGTAGATAATAAATTACTATTCATAAAATACTGCTTATTGGATTGACACTAAAACGCCACTTATAATCATTTAATATACAATAACTAAACAATATCATTTGTTATTAAGAACACTTCAAAGATAAAACATTGTTAACACCTTGATTGTGAACTTAATAAACGCAGCTTATATCGACTTTTCTTTAAGTTATGATAATGTAAGCCCATCAATTTTAGACAGTAAAGCAATATGGTTTACATCGAAAGAATCATTAGAAAGATGAAGCAAGGTCAAACAGGGCCATATCTCTGCGTTGGCGATAATGGAAACCAATATATTGTTAAAGGCCCAAATACTACATACCGAGGCTTAATTAATGAATGGGTCTGTGGTCAATTAGGTAAAGCATTAGGCATTCCAATTCCTGATTTTGAAATCGCTTACATCGATGAGTCGCTAATTGAGTTTGGTACTTATGAGCTGACTGAGGGTGATTGGTTTGCTTCAAAATATGAAGATAATATCCAAGATGTACCATTCCACCTTCTTTCTAAACTTGATACTGAAAAGCTAAAACTACTTTTTGTATTTGATTATTGGATTAAAAATGGCGATAGAAATCTAACAGAGCATGGCGGTAACCCAAACCTATTTATCTGTTCTGATTTATGTTCATTTGTTGTTCTTGATCATAATCTAGCATTCGATAAAGAGCATGACCAAATTTTTGAGTCACTAAAATTTATTCATGTAGCCTCAATTGCTTGGTTTGCTGAACAAAAAAATTTATTTGATAAAGAATATTATGAAAATCGTCTCGAAGATGTAATGAAGGAGCTAGACTCTATACTAGAATCTGTTCCAGAAGAATGGCTAGATAATTGCGGAGATGATGGTATTCTAGAAGAAATTAGAACCACACTATCACGCTTTAGATTACCTGAGTTTTGGGAGGGTATAAAATGAAAAAACTAGTACGTTATTCAGTGATCCGTTTTATGCCGTTCACTGAAACTCAAGAATTTGCCAATGTGGGTATCGTTATACATGCGCCACAAACGGGCGAAGTACAATTTAAGTTAGCAAATACTCGATTTGGTCGTGTATCTCAGTTTTTTGATGACCTTGATGGCCATTTATATACTAATGCAATCAAGATGTTTAACTTTGAGCTTCAAAGAATCCAAGAGTTTACACATGAAATGACAGGTAAAGCCTTAGCCAGCTTTATGGATGAAGTTACAAGACCTAAAGAAGGTTTTCTAACTTATAGTGAAACAGCTGCATTACTTACTTCTGATTCACTTACAACCGTTTTAGAAACACTTTACCAACAATATGTTGGTCGAAGCTTTAATACTAAAGAACATCGCGAGATACTTTTAGTAAAAAGCTTGAAGAAACAGCTTGATCAAGTTAGTAAATATAAATTTACTAAAAGTAAGCTCAGCACTGACTATATGGAATTTGAATTACCATTAGTTGCTACTGATAATTTGGAAACAAAAGCTATCAAGCCATTGAGTTTCTTTCAAGAAACACCTCTCAAGTTAATTGACCATGGTGAGTTTTGGATATCAAGAGTCAAGCACCTCTTAAACTCTAATACCATTGATGCTAATAATTTTCTGTTTGCCGTTGATCGTCCAGATTTTACAAATAAGAACTTGGATGCGGCATTTAGCTCATTATCTGAAGAAATGAATGCGTTAGGTGTAAAAGTCTACGATATAAAAGATATCAATAAAATTGAAAAATTTGCTCGTTTTAACTCAGAAAATTCAGAAAATTTTCAACTAGTAAATTAAAACAATTTCTTATATTACTAAAAAGGGATTCAAAATACGTACTATCCGTATTTGAATCCCTTTTTATTTGAATGCATTTTCTCTTTTTTATAACGTTACGCATCACGCTCTGCCCTTCACCATCAAAAAAGGTCTAAATCACCAACCTCGGTGGTGGTGGCTAAGAGGGCCGAAAAATTTTTATTTCCCGAGAGTCTGACTCGTTTGAGGTTTCTATGAGCCCAGAAGAACCTAGGCCACTTATAATATTATAAGTGGCCTATTAAATTTATTTTACTAATCGAAGAACTGGCTTAGAAGCAGTGTTCTGTATAGAACTAGGTTTATCATTTGATGAAATTGTTCCTACCTTGAAGATCAATGCTAATAACTCATCAATAGGTAATTTCAACAATGTTGATAATGACTTTAGATATATACCGTCATTTTCAAGTGCTTTAAGCAACTTATCAATAATTAATGATTTTTCACGCTCAATGCCATTTATTTCTTTTGTTCTCAAGCCTAATTTACTAGCAGTAACAATTAATGTTTTATATTGCCAATCGCTTAATATCTCAACTGTTTTTAAATGTACGATCAAAGCCATTGCTGAGACTTTCCATTTATGTTTTAACTTCAAAATAGAGTCAATAGTTATCGCTTTACCTGATAATGGTAATAAAGTAACTCTAGGCATCAAAAAAAAGGATGCAAATTTATCAGCTTCAGCTTCTATATTTTTCCCTTGAGGCACGCCATGTTTATGTAATATCAAATGCCCTAATTCGTGGGCGGCATCAAATCGACTTCGCTCACCAGACTTTTGAGTATTAAGAAATACATAAGGTACACCATCCTTCCAAAACGAAAATGCATCAACATCTTGGGTATTTTCTGACAATGAAAAGACTCTAACACCATTCTTTTCTAATAAATGGACCATACTACTTATACTGTGGCATCCCAAGTTCCACTCATCTCTCAATGCTTCTGCGGCTACTTCAGGTTCAATACCCCGATAGTCTGGTACATTTGATTCTGGCAAGCTGAATGTTTCTTCAAAGTAGGCATTTATTATTACCCCTAACTCACCAGCGCTAATAGCGGCATGTTCATCAGCGGCCTTCATACTCTTTAATGATCTAAATGACACAGTTTCTTTTGCAACAGCTTCTATTGGTTCAGGGTCTAAAAAAAACTCTGCTGGATAATTTAAAGCCTTAGAAAACGCATCAATCGTACCTTCTGGAGGACAGTTTTTACAATAATCTTTCTCATATTCAGAAACCATCCTTGGTGTTAGCCCTACTTTTTCAGCTAAACCTTTTATAGTTAGTTTACGTCTTGTTCTCGCAAGCTTTAACCTTGATGGATTGAATTTGCCTAACATATTATTTACTTTTTCTTAATTACTTCAAAGAAATCAGAATCATCAGTAAAAGATGTATCTACTACATCAATATCATCACCACTAAATGGTACTGATGGAAAAATCACACGCGTTTTCCAATCTGAAATTTTAATCTTACCTGATGAACCAGAAAGGCTTGTTCCTAGAGGCAAAGATAATTCAAATCGTACTTCTTTCGCTTCTTTATCTAAATAGTATAAAAATACCCATGTTTGATGAGGATCAATAGCAGTAAAAGAGCTTACAATCTCATTTGGTTCTTCAAATAAACTATAATTTTGACCAACAATATTTTTTGTTACTTGGCCTTTTTCATTCTTAGTACGTGGTGTTGCATTTTGCATTCCTGTGTTTTTATCGCCACTTGTAATAATTATTGTGGTTAATAACTGAGAATTTACAAGTATTGGCATGCCACACATATGTTCTGACTTCCAATTTGCATCTTGTGTTACAACAAGCTCTCTAAAAGTAGCAACAATCTCACTCCAAGCACGAGAACCTGCGGCAGTAATCGGATGAAATTTGTTAACTTTTTTAAACTCGTTAATACCATTTAGTACCGACTGTCTAAAAATAGATGCTTCAATCTCAACATTTTTGACTACAGAAGAATTCACTTCATAATTTTCAATTTTTAAAACATTTGTAGCCATAAAAACACTCTCACTCAAAAATAATTAATTCGATAAACTGCAACGTTATTTCCTATTTTAACCTACGAAAGTAGGATAAAACAAGAAATGAATCATTTTTTATTGTTGGTATACATATTCAATACCACCATGAAGCATAAGAGTTAATGTTCGATACAAGTAACCCCTCTCCCAAACTGTCTTCAACAAAGTACTGGCCCACGAACAGGACAACTCACAACGCTCGGCAATCTGTTCTGCTGTTACCTTTTCACCAGGCATAATCGACTGCAGAACTTTCAACTGGGTTTTACTCAATTTAATTAGGCCAACTTGATGAGGAACAACACGTGCAGCCCCCATCAAATCCGCGTTGATTTGTTCGTTTTTCGTACAAATCTGCATTCTTATTATCATCCGCTGAGGTTTATAATGAAAAGTGGCTTCAAGCCAGTCTGGATAAGGGTTTATCGAGGATTGGATTTTGAATCGAGACAGGTGCTAGACAGGTACACCATCCTTTTTTAATCCATTTATGGTACGTTTCTAACGCTTCTTTCTTCTGTAATTCCATATGTGTATGGATATAGGCTTGATCTAGCTTATCTCGACCATGGTTAAGCAAAGATTCACAGACAATGTAATCAACCCCTAATTCCACCCATATTGAACGTGCACGCTTTCTAAGATCATAGGCACTCCATGCTTGCTTTGATACGCCTCGTACCCATTCGCTGGCTTTAGCACTGTGGATTGGCTGATTATTCCAACGAGATAATGGGAACAAGTGATCACTGTTATAGCCTAGCGCGCGTTGCCATGCTTGATATGAGCGTAATAGTTCAATCATCTCAGTGGTAAGTGGATAGCTCATTGCTACCCCATTCTTGGCGTCTTCTTTAGGAATTAGCTACCGCTTTTCAATAAAGCTGATGTTCTTCCATAAAGCCTTTCTGGTTTCACCAAGCCGATCAACCTGCAACACATTCACATTTCTAAAAACTATAATGCTTCATATTCGCACGATTTAAGATTTCAACACGCGGCAAATAGATTCCCTATCGCCCTCACGGGCATTCACTGTAGGGAATGACGAAATGGGCTGTGTCGGAAATGACTAAGCTGGATGAAATACTGGGACTAGATAGAATTAGCAGGAAATAACAACAAAGGAGAATACTACAGAAAGGAGAAAAGGAGGTAAAACTGAGTTCACCTCCATAGTTATAACTTATTGTATCTTATGATTTTTAGCCAAGAAAGCATCAAGTTTATTAGCAAAATTTTGGCGGTCAGCTTGTGTTAATGCAGACGGTCCACCTGTCTGAATTCCACTACTCCGCATGGTTTCCATAATATAAAATAAACACCTGTTTATACATACAGTTGTTATTGTTTTTGCTAACTTCTTGTAATCGATAAGGCATTGAATTTATTGATAACAAAGTTAGAGTATTAGCAGCGTTTTAATTATGAATGATTACGTAGATAATGAATTACTATTCATAGATTTTAGTTGCTCCCACATAAGTAGAATCTAAAAAACAATCTATAAATATTACTAATAGACTTAACAAGAAAAAATATATGAATTCTATTGCTATAAACACACATTTTTATGTAAACTTGTATTCCTTATTGGAATATCAAGGTTCATAAAAAATGAAATTAAGTGCTCGTAATATTATTAAAGGCAGAGTTAAAAGTATCGAAATTGGTAAAGAAGCTTATTTAGTAATGAAAGCTTCTAATGTAATGATTGCGGTAGATTAGATTATTTAATCAATACATCATAGCCGATTTTTATATCTAGATGTTATGTAGCTGATGACACATATTAAATTCTTGTGTCTAAGTTGATTTGTATGCAATTTATTACTCATTATTGCTCTTTTCTTTTTTATGGTATGCAAATGTATATTAGATTTTTAGTTTTAATTTTATGTTCTCTATCTTTAACTGCTTGCGTTAGTCGACCTAATCCTCGATGGGAAAAGCCAGGAACTAGTGCAAGAGTAGCCGTAATGGATGAGGCAAAATGTAAATATAAGATCGGGATGGCTAGAATTTCTGATGTAGATAGATATGAATTAGTTGAAAATTGTATGGCTATGAAAGGATATCAATGGATAAATTGGTGATCCTAAGTTCATCTATCGATTAATTGATAAACAAATAGTAAAGATATAATCAATAAAGAATCCAGCTCTTTACTGGATTCTTTGAACCTGTCCCAAAATCTGTGCAATTGCCTATCATTAACTTAATCATATTAAGGATAGGTAATTATGACCAAGCAAG
>SAMEA5043655__coassemble_73_pt1 | contig 24556 bp, 22 predicted proteins | sample SAMEA5043655__metabat2_low_PE_001 | metagenome-assembled genome bin SAMEA5043655 (sample SAMEA5043655) | Gadus morhua
TACACCTCTCACGGATTTCCATTTAAGAAAAGCATAATTCTTCCTTTTTCACTTCTGGAAATAATATTAATACGTTAAATTAGCCGCACAAAACTTATGGATATTAAGAAGAACATAGCAATGACATTACAATCTAAAATTAAGAATATCATTACTGATGCGACATTAAGCGCAAAACAAAAAACATTGTTCTTATCATTAGAAGCTGAAGCACTAGTAGACTATATGCCAATATCTGCCGACGTTTTAACAGCAAAAGAGGCTGGCATCATTTGTGATATGTTTGAAGGTAATGCGCCTTTCAAGCCTCGTTATGTTCTTCCAGATTACGCTAAATTTTTACAGCAAGGTTCAGAGTACCTAGAACTTGAACCTGCAACCAATTTAGACGAAGCCATCAATTTACTGACGATTATTTACCATCATGTACCGTCAGTAACTAATATTCCGGTTTACCTTGGTCAACTTGACCAAATCTTACTGCCATTTGTGACTGATGTTAGTGAAGATGTTTTATACCGTAAGCTGAAAAATTTCTGGATCATGCTTGACCGCACCCTGCCTGATGCCTTTATGCACGTTAATATTGGCCCAACAGACAACATTGTTTGTCGTATGATTTTGAAGATTGATGCTGAGCTTAAGCAAGTCGCACCTAACTTAACCTTTATGTACGACCCGCAAATCACACCAGAAAGCCTATTACAGCAAGCATGTGATAATATTTGTGAGTGCAGCAAACCACACATTGCTAACTACCCAATGTTCTCCGAGGCATTTGGGGCGCCAGGTTTTGGTATTGTAAGTTGCTATAATTCACTGCCTATTGCTGGTGGAGCAAATACCTTAGTACGTATGAACTTAAAAGAGGTTGCACTGCGCAGTAAGAGTATTGAAGAATTCCTAACAACGATGCTGCCACATTACAGTGCGCTAATGTTTGAACTGATTGAAGCACGTTCAGCCTTCTTACATCAAGAATCAAACTTCTTTACCGGTTTCTTAACCACCGAAGGTTTGATCAATGAAGACCGTTTTGCACCCATGTTTGGTATTTTCGGCATGGCTGAAGCAGTAAACATTCTGATGGAAAAATCAGGCTCAACCGCTAAATACGGCCATAACCAAGATGCTAATGCTATCGCACTAAAAATCAGTGAAACATTGAATGAAATCGTCACCACAACCCCAGTAAAACACGGCTTAAATGGTCGTGCGCTATTACACTCACAAGGTGGTATTAGCTGTGACCACGAAGTCACACCGGGCATTCGTATTCCTTACGGCACAGAACCGGATCCTGTTGTTCATATTAAAGCACTTGCCGCACACCACAAATACTACACGTCAGGTATCAGTGAGATCTTAACAATTGAAGAAACCATTAAGAATAACCCACAGGCATTGATGCAATTATGCAAAGGCGCATTGGCACTCGGTTTCCGTGAGTTTACCGCTAACGTTGCCAGTAACGACTTAGTTCGTGTAACAGGTTACATGGTTAAGTTATCTGATATTTCTAAGTTTAAAGAACAAGGTTCTCGTACTAATACCACATGGTTAGGTACAGAAGCTTCTGAGAATACACGTATTCTAGAGCGTCAACCACGTGTCGTTAGCCGTGAAATGTCACCTGTTTATTCAGCAAAATAAATAAAAGATACCCATACTATGATTTCTGCCACAGTCAGCAAACTATTAAACTACTCATGTGTTGATGGTCCGGGCAATCGTATGGTGCTGTTTTTGCAGGGGTGTAATTACCGCTGCAAAAACTGCCATAATCCACAAACCATTGATATGTGTAATCAATGTGGTGATTGTGTGCCAAGTTGCCCCACACAATCACTACAACTTACGACACAAAACAATAAGCCTTTTGTGGTATGGAACATGTCGACTTGCACTGAGTGCGATGCATGCCTAACCGCATGTAATAAACAATCGACACCGAAAACACAGCAGTTAACCGTGGCAGATACCTTAGCCTTGATCAAAGATAATTTATTCTTTATTAATGGCATTACAATAACGGGCGGTGAGGCAACGTTACAATTACCGTATATTATTGCGTTATTTCAAGCTATAAAATCGGATCCAACCTTGCAACATCTGAGCTGTATGATCGACAGTAATGGCAGCTTAAGTATCACAGGCTGGCAAAGCGTACTCCCCTACCTTGATGGAGCAATGATTGATTTAAAGGCATGGAATAACACCACTCATCGCTGGTTAACCGGTCGTGATAATGACAGAGTATTAGCCAGTATTAAATGGTTAAACCAGCATCAAAAATTATACGAAGTACGCTTATTACAGATCCCTGAGATCACAGACTATAAGCAATATATCGATGATGTAGCTGCTTATTTAATAACGTTGAATGAGAGTACACGTATTAAGCTCAATGCTTTCCAACATCATGGGGTTACAGGCGAGTCACTCAACTGGGTAACATGTAAAAAAGACGACATTGAAGTATTAGCGGCATTACTGACCGAACGTGGTGTCACCAACTTAGTGTTACCCAGTGTATATGTGTAACCGACTCTAAAACTATCGCCAGTGGTGATTAAAGATCATCACTGTCTTTTATTGCGACATCCCTTCGCTATTGTACTGATGTAGACCGACCGATTGTTTGCCCTACTGCCATAATTTGTTGATACAACCACCGCAAGGCAGGATCGTTCATGCTTGGTTGATACCACACTAAACTGTACCCGACTTGACCATAATTAAACGGCAGTTCTTTCATGATCAATGACTGTGCTTGCGCCGCAACTTCCGCCCATTGTTTTGAGCACGTAAATAATAACTCGGTATTTTTACACAGTGTTGCCGCAACCCCAAAATCAGCCACATTTACCATTACTTTACGCTTACGATGTTGCTGTACGAGCTGCAGTTCAAAAAATGGCACACTAAGATCGTTATCAACAATCCCAATATGATCATACTGCAAATAATTATCAATCGTCAGTGGTTGATCTGCTAATGGGTGCTGATGTGACATTAGACACACCATTTCATCGGTAAACAGGGTTTCCCAGACTAAATTATTATCGATATTCGGTGGCTGACTAAGATCATGCGGCAGAATAATAAAATCCAATACCCCTTTTGCTAAGCCACTGACACCAATATTATCTTTAGACCAAATATCTAACCGAATATTAGGCGCAAGTTTCAATACTTGTTCACATAATGGCGCAGCAATTAATTCAAAGGTACTTTCTCGCATCGACAACGAAAAACTGCCCGCATAATGAGCAACATCAAACTCTTCTTGGGTCATGATCTGATTCATATCACTGATCATCTGATGCACAGTCGGACCTAAACGACGGGCTAATGGTGTCGACACCAAGCGATTACCATGGCGGTAAAATAGCTCATCATTTAATGTATCTCTAAGCTGACTCAGTGTTTTACTGACTGACGATGGACTAACACACAACCGCTGCGCGCAATCAGTGACACTCAAGGTATCTAACATCACATGCAGAGTAATAAGGTGCTTCATACTAATGCGCGAAAGCTTAATTAAATCCATCAATTTTCCCTAGGACATAAATAAAAAACAATAAAAAATGCCAGCCAATAATCTATTGGCTGGCATTTATATAACAATCAGTTATCGCGACGATTAACGGATGCCGCTGAGAAACTCGGCACGCGTAGCAGGATTACGTTTAAAAATCCCACCTAATGCAGTTGTTGTCGTTACACTGGTCGCATCCATTACACCACGAGATTTAACACAATAATGCGTTGCATCAATAGTGACAGCAACATCTTCACTTTCAAGTAACGTTTGTAGTGCAACTAAAATTTGTTGCGTTAAACGTTCTTGCACTTGTGGACGCTGAGAAAAGAAACGAACTATGCGATTAATTTTAGATAAACCGATGATTTTTCCACGAGGAATATACGCAACCGTCGCTTTACCATCAATCGTAACTAAATGGTGTTCACAAGTACTGGTTAACGTAATGTCTTTTACTCGCACCATTTCATCACAGTTCATTTTATTTTCAATCACTGTGATTTTGGGGAAATTGGTGTAATCCAAACCTGAAAAAATTTCATCAACATACATTTTTGCAATACGGTGCGGTGTTTCAACCAAGCTATCATCGGTCAGATCTAACGCTAACAGCGATAAAATCTCACGCATATGGTATTCAATTTTTTCTTTCTTTTCTTCGCGACTTACAACATCAGCCGTCATTGGGGTTTCTAGACCACGGGCGGCTAAGGCGTCACGTACTTGTATTGCAGATACACTTAATGCTGTCATTCTCTTCCTCCAGCTGACCTAGGTAGAATAAAAAAGACATACCCTTCTGACCTTGCCAGCGCTAAAATCCTTAGCAGAATACCTCCAAATGAGAATAATTTCACCACCAAATTTCTTATGGTCATCCACTTCAAGTGTATTTTAGTATATTCAATCCCTTACAGCGGTAGTCAATAAAGGGTAAACTAAGCACCAATTAGCGATCTGAACAATACTTAGTAAAAAACGCAATCACAAAACAATCTTAACTGAGAATTTTTCAGACCTGCTCACTTTCATTATCACTAATAAATAAAATGGACACGATTATGGGATGCTGCGACGTACCAGGTTTAATGACGGTTGAAACTGCGTTAGATAATATTATGACTCAAGTTTCACCACTAACGACAATCACCACAGTAGCATTAACTGATGCTATGGGTATGGTGCTTGCTGAAGATATCCTTTCTCCTATTAATGTGCCACCTTTCGCTAATTCCGCAATGGATGGTTATGCCCTTCGTGCTACTGATCTTGAACATTCCGATACATTAACCATGATCGGTAAATCGTTTGCAGGTATTCCTTTTACGGGTACATGTGAAGCTGGTCAATGTGTACGCATTATGACAGGCGCCGAAATTCCCGCCGGTACTGATGTCGTTATCATGCAGGAAGAAACACAGGTTGATGGCGATAATATTCAATTTAGCGTCAAGCCTAAAGCCAATGATAACATTCGTCCGATTGGTGATGATGTGCATTGCGGTGAAACAGTATTAGTAAAAGGCACTCGTTTAACGGCGCGTGAAATGCCATTACTTGCCTCTTTAGGCATTGCATCTTTCGCGGTATATCGTCGTCCTAAAGTGGCCTTTTTCTCAACCGGTGATGAACTACGTCCAGTGGGTGAAGCCCTTGCTGCGGGTCAAATTTACGATAGCAATCGTTATGGTATGAAAGCGTTATTAGAAAAGTTTGGTTGTGATGTTTTAGATCTTGGTATTATTGCTGATTGCCCTGAAAAACTACGTCAAGCATTTGTAACCGCATCAACAGAAGCTGATGTTGTGGTTACCTCTGGTGGCGTTAGTGTCGGTGAAGCGGATTACACCAAAGACATTTTGGAGCAAGAAGGTGAAATTGGTTTCTGGAAAATAGCCATGAAGCCGGGTAAACCCTTTGCTTTTGGTACTATCAATAATGCGTGGTTCTGCGGTCTTCCAGGTAACCCAGTATCAGCAATGTTGACGTTATATCAATTAGTGCAACCTATGCTGGCAAAACTAGCAGGTCACAGCCAATACCAACCACCAGTACGTTTACAAGCACAAGCAACCTCAATGTTTAAGAAACGTCCAGGACGCACTGACTTCCAACGTGGAATTTATAGCATTAATAGCGCTGGTCAATGTGAAGTGACCACAACGGGGAATCAAGGTTCTGGCGCATTTAGTTCGATGCACCATGCCAACTGTTTTGTGGTGCTAGAGCAAGATCGTGGTCGTGTTGAAGCGGGTGAGTTCGTTACCATTGAACTGTTTAATCACACCATGTACTAACTGAGGATTTATGTATTAGCCAGCTATTAAGTCGCTTAATCTATGGCTAATGCATTAACCGCTGAGCGTCATCTTAAATAACGTGTGCTCGAATAAATAGCTAATAACGGTAATTTCACTTATGACAATACAACAACCCACCAATGCTGAATTATCAGATCAAGAAATGCTGCGCTATAACCGTCAGATTATCCTGCGCCAATTTGATTTTGAAGGCCAAGAAGCATTAAAAGCCTCATCGATGTTAATTTTAGGTGCGGGTGGTTTAGGCTGTGCATCTTCACAATATCTCGCTGCCGCTGGTGTCGGAAAAATCACCCTTATTGATGACGATAAGGTCGAAGTATCTAATCTACAACGCCAAGTATTACACACTGATGCGACTGTCGGCATGCTCAAAGTTAACTCAGCGAAACAAGCATTAACCGCCATTAATCCCTATTTAACCGTTGATACTATCGCCAAACGATTAACCGACGAAGAGTTACTACCACTGATTAAACAGCACAGCCTAGTGTTGGATTGCTGTGATAACGTTGATACCCGTAATCAACTCAATCGTTTGTGCTTTGAGACTAAAACACCATTAGTTTCTGGCGCTGCTATTCGTATGGAAGGTCAAATAAGTGTTTATAGTTACCGTGATGGTGAGCCTTGCTATCAATGCCTAAGTGCTCTTTTTGGTCAGCAAACATTAACTTGCGTTGAAGCAGGTATCATGTCTCCGGTTGTCGGTATTGTAGGTGCGGTACAAGCAATGGAAGCAATTAAAGTAGCGGCCAATATTGGCACGCCTTTAACGGGTAAAATATTGATGCTCGATGCTATGAGCATGAGTTGGCGAGAAATGAAATTGATGAAGCAACCAAGCTGTTCTGTGTGCGGCTAATCGAATAGCGAAGTGATTATTATGAAACGTATTACCCTGTTTACTCAAAAACACTGTGCGCATTGTAAAGATGCTCAGCAGTATATGAAGACCAAAGGCTACCCTTTTCGTTTAGTCGATGTTGCAACCCCACAAGGCAGAAAAGAATTAAGCCGCACTGGTGCCCGTTCTGTCCCTGTTATAAAAATTGGTGATAGTGTGCTTATGGGCTGGAATATAACCAAATTCGAACAGCTATTGCGCGACAACGATTAATATCGCCACAACCAAAAGTCATAAAAAAACCGACATCCTTAACTATTTCTAGTGGAATGTCGGTTTTTTATTATCTTCACTAAGATGATACTAGTAATGATTAATCGTTGTCATTAAGACGAATACCGTCTTTCTCGATCACAATTAAGCCTTTCTTATACAGGCCACCAATCGTTTTCTTAAACGTTGCTTTACTCGTACGGAATACAGTGAAGATCTCATCAGGGCTTGATTTATCACTAACCGGAATAAAGCCACCTTTGATTTCTAGCGACGTTAAAATTTTATTCGCTAAATCATCAACCTTATCCAAACCTACTTTTTGTAGTGATAAGTTAATTTTACCGTCTGGGCGAATTTCTTGAACATACGCTTTTAGTTGCTTACCAATAAACAACTTACCGAATGCTTCTGTCTTAAAGAATAAACCCCAATGCTCACCATTGATAACGGCTTTATAGCCCAAGTCAGTTGTTTCAGCGATGATCACTTGTACTTCTTCGCCTACTTTATAATTAGCAGGAGTAAGATCAAGGAAACGGTTAAACTTAGTTGAACCTACAATACGACCTGATGCGCGATCCGTATAAACACGAACCATTACCTCTTCGCCTTCTTCTAAGCGACGACGTTGCTCACTAAATGGAATTAGCAAGTCTTTACGTAAACCCCAATCAGCAAATGCGCCGATAGTCGTTGCACCAACAATGCGCAGTTTCGCAAAACCACCCACTTCAACTAATGGTTCATCAGTCGTTGCAATGACTTCATCTTCAGAGTCAAAGTAAATGAAAACTTTAAGCTTGTCGCCGAGCTTAGTACCTGCTGGCACTGTGTTCTTTGGTAACAAGATATTACCGAAATCATCACCACCATTAAGGAACACACCAAAATCTACCAGTTTGATAACTTCTAATGTGTTGTATTGTCCAATTTTAATCATGTATCAGGTACTCTCTATATAGGCAACAACACGCTTATAGTGCAGTTGGTTCACTATCTTTATCAATCAATTTATTAGTCGCGATTATTAATGACTATCGCTGACTAGGCAATGCGCTATAATGCACAGGTTGCGCTTATGATGTGGGTATTATACGTGATGTTGCTACCCTTCGCCCAACCTATCTGCGATTATTTGATGTTTTTTCATCCTATTAGCATCAATAGTTGTGATTTATAAATAATGGACAAAAGTTTATTCTCATATAATCTCAAGGAAAACCACTTTATGCCATTTAGCATTAACCTCTGGAGGTAAAATAAAAAGTGATTACTGTCGATAAAAAAGATGGGCATAAACTCAAAATATCTCATGTGATTCATGAAACAACTAATCGACAACTTGATATGTACATCTTTATCCCAGGCGAGCTTGGGTTAAATGCCAATATCATCTCTGAAGAAGAGTTTTATCATAATGCCATTCATGGCAAACGTACTTATTTCAGTGATATAAACCATCTACCGTTGGTACATAGTCGACTCGCCAGTCGTGGCAAACTCTCTATCGAGCAGTACCGTTTAAGTTTAAGTCTCTATGCGTATCAATATGCGTTAGCCTTGGAAAAAACAACGCAGCAATTATTAGGTGATAACAATGAATCTAAACAAGAAGAGATCGAAGAAGCAGCACAGCTAGCTGTTCGTATTCTAAAGCGATTACGTCGAAATATTCCAACCGATAAAAAACTACTTAAATATTATGAGAATATTGATAACTATTTATCTTGGTTTACAGAACAACGGTTTCTACAACTCATCGCCCATTTACCCCGAGGGTCTGAGTATAATGAAATTAAGCCACAGCTATTAGAAATCTGTCAAAGAGAAGCCCAACACCGTACTGATAATAATTATAACTCCATCAGAGCAATGCAAGATCCAACGCGAATGTCGAATAAAATGCGATTATTGCGTCGATTAATTGAATACCCTGTCACCATGAGTGAAAAGACAATCGAATTAGGTAAAAATACCCGTAAAATTGTCACAGGGGCAGCGGCCGGTATTGTAATGATTTTCGTGACCTTAATACTGATAAAAGCGCGCGGTATGTTGGGTGATATTACCGCCTCATTCATTGTTGTACTGTCATTTATTTATGCGGCACGTGAAGTCTTTAAAGATGACTTAAAAACCATGCTCTGGCGATGGATGAGAAAAGGCAAAGCTCGTTGGCGAAAGCAATTTTTTGATGCCAATACGGGTAATGTTATTGGACAACAGCTTGAATGGTTAGAATTTATTAGTTACGACAGTTTACCCGAAGTTATTCGAAAAACACGTAAGCATAATGTGTCTCACCGTGAAGAAACCATTTTGCATTATAAAAGTACCACCAGAATGTCACCCACTAAATTTTTAAGTGGTTATGAACAAACTCGAGAGTCAATTATTCTTGACCTACGTGCAATTGCAACATTAATGGAAAAAGGCTCACAACGTCTCTATCAACTCAAAGACGGTCAAGTAACCAAAGAATCTGTAGAAAAAAGACACTTAATTAACTTGATCACCAAAGAAACAGATGAAGATAAAACCGTACGAATTCAACGGTGGAAAATCATCATGAGTCGTTCAAAAATTGTTGATATTGAAGTTATTATTACACCAGAGCCTAAAAAGTCCAAACCGAAACAAGCCATCAATGTCACTAATTCATAGTCGATAATCTAATACAAAATGGCAGATACAAAAATGCCCTCATCACGAGGGCATTTTCATTAATAAACACTATTCGTTATAACTAGTTCGAGCGTACACACAAAGGCAGTTCTGCACCCTTTTTCGTTAAACCAAATTGCCATACATTCAAATCGCGGCATCGAAATGCACCTGCGCATGATAATAGGTAATAACGCCACATACGATAGAATTTCTCACCGTACTGCTCAGAGATTTGCGGCCAATTTTGTTCAAATTTATCGTTCCATGCCATTAATGTTTTATCATAATCAGGGCCGATATTTTGTACATCTTCAATATTAAAATAATCTTCTGCCGCAGAGCCAATCTGAGTCATTGATGGCACCACACCGTTAGGGAATATGTATTTATTAATCCATGCGTCCGTTTCTGTTTTAGAGTTTGGACTGCCAATGGTATGTAATAAAAAGATACCATCTTCAGCAAGGTAACGATAAGCGGCTTCGAAGTAATCTTGATAGTTCTCAGGACCAACATGCTCCATCATACCGATAGACACAACGCGATCGTAAGGCTGTTCTGGTTTGTGTAAGCGATAATCTTGTAAAATGAATTTCACTGGAAGGTTTAGATCATCAGCACGTTGCTGACCAAGAGCAGATTGTTCTTTTGATAAGGTTAGACCGTCACAAATTACGCCATAATGCTCAGCAGCATAATTCATAAAACTGCCCCAACCACAACCGATATCGAGTAATCGCATTCCAGGCTTTAATCCCAGTTTACGACACACTAAATCAAGTTTTGCTTCTTGGGCACTATCAAGATCAGCCGCATCTTTCCAATAACCACACGTATATGTCATGCGTTTATCAAGCATTGATTCAAATAAATCATTACCTAAATCATAATGGAAAGGTACATCCTTAGTCACTCGATCAATACTTTGACGATTAAAAAGGTGTTTTACTTTTGATGCGCCAATTTTTAAACCAACAGCCAATTTAGCGGATAAATCAAGCTTTTCATCAATGCGAGCATGTAATACACGATTAATCATTTCGTCAATCGCATCACAGCTCCACCAGCCGTCCATATAACTTTCACCAAAGCCTAATGAACCGTCGCTTAAGACTCGATCATATAACCGTTCATCATGAACTTGAAGATCCCAAGGTCGAGAACCATTAATAGTAACATCTGCATGAGATAATAGATTTTGGAAAAAAGTTTCATTTGTCATCGTGATTATTCCTTATATGACCAATTTGTATGACAAATTGCCTTTAAATAAGGTCGACGACAACGTTAATTGTTGAAAAATAAGATTTAACAAATTATTACATGCATATTTTAAATCTAAACTTACAAAAAAGAAAATATGAAATATATAAAAAATTCGAATTAGACCAAATAATATTCTATATATTAATTACTCTCGGCTTTTATCTTACTTATACAGCCCCCTCAATGAATAGTTTATGAATACCGCTGCTTTATATTGTTTCTTTGCTTATTTCTTTTATTTGACGTTTTATTTTTGCTCATTATATAAAGGCTTATCTTTGACGAATAACCCTACTTTTCGTCCCTTGTTTATTTGTCATAACTCGATAAGCTTAAATAGCGATCTTCTTTGGCTATAGGGATACCCATGAAAACACTTTCGACACTGATGTTTACTAATAGCTATAGTGATCTTCCTGCATCACTCAGTACTCAGGTTATACCACAACCTTTAGATACCCCTTTTCTGGTACATTTTAATCCGCTTGTAGCAGAAAAACTTGAGCTAGCTTCCATTACCGCACTCGACCCCAGCTTTATTGGTATATTTAGTGGTAATGCAACATTAGCGGGACTGTCACCCTTAGCGATGAAGTATTGTGGGCACCAATTTGGTCAATATAACCCCGATCTTGGTGATGGCAGAGGATTGTTACTCGGAGAAGTGCTAACCAGTGAGGGCAAAAAATGGGATCTGCATTTAAAAGGCTCGGGTAAAACCCCCTATTCCAGAATGGGAGACGGACGTGCCGTTTTACGATCGTCTATCCGTGAATACCTTGCAAGTGCAGCCATGGAAGGACTCGGTATTACGACAACCCATGCATTAGCAATTATTGGTAGTCAAACCCCTGTTGTACGAGAGAAAATAGAAACAGCAGCAACATTAATTCGCGTCGCTGAAAGTCATCTCCGTTTTGGTCATTTTGAATACCTTTTTTATACTAACCAACATGCAGAGCTACAACAATTAGCTGATTATGTTATTGAGCATCATTTTCCAGAATTAACAACAAATGACTCCCCTTACGCGGCGCTGTTTGAACAGATATGTCAACGTACTGCAACAATGATAGCAGCATGGCAAGCAGTGGGATTTGCCCATGGGGTCATGAATACCGATAACATGTCGATACTAGGACTAACCTTTGATTATGGTCCATTTGGGTTTATTGATGATTATGAGCCAGGCTATATTTGTAATCATTCCGATTACTCAGGACGCTACGCCTTTGACCAACAACCCTCAATCGCATTATGGAACTTATCTGCTTTAGGTTACGCTCTCACACCATTGTTAGATAAAACAGAGATAGATCATGGCTTAGAACACTATCAAGATACATTACAACAGCAATATAGCCATAACATGCGTCAAAAGTTAGGATTAACGATTACAGACGAAAGTGATACCGTCTTATTTTCAGAACTGTTTCAATTATTAAAACAGCATCACGTTGACTACACGCTATTCTTTAGAACATTGTCACACATAACGATTGATAACTTACTCCACTGTGATCACCTCTTCAGCGCACTCTTCCAATGCACCTCTGCACTGAAAACATGGTTAACCCGTTATCAGCAACGGTTATTACTCGAACCTAACGATATCCAACGCTTAACAACTATGCTGCATCATAATCCTAAATATATTTTGCGTAATTATCTGGCACAACAAGCCATTGAAGAAGCAGAACAAGGTGATTACCAGCTCATAGATCAATTAATTACCGTATTAGCGCACCCTTTTGATGAACATAAAGGCGCTGAAGCATTAGCACAGTTACCGCCAAATTGGGGTAAACACCTTGAAATCAGCTGTTCGTCATAAATATCTGTTTTAGCATAATAAAAAAAACCTCACTTTATAACAAAGTGAGGTTTTATCTTTGACATTAACTCGTTAAGTACTCAGGTACTTTTATAAATAATAATATTTTATTGCTTTTAAATTGCTGTCTAGTTCATAGACTAGCGGTACTCCAGTCGGAATTTCTATCTGTGTTATTTCATCATCAGCAATATCACTAAGATGCTTCATTAATGCCCGTAAACTATTCCCATGTGCTGCAATCAGAATATCGGCACCACTATTGATTTTAGGTACAATAACATCGTTCCAGAACGGAATAACGCGCTCATAAGTATCTTTTAATGATTCGCCAACAGGTAATTCATCAACGGTTAGATTCGCATAACGTGGATCATTACCAGGATAATAAGGACTTGCTTTATCAACCGCTGGTGGCGGTGTATCGTAGCTTCTACGCCAAACAAACACTTGCTCATCACCAAATTTTTCTGCTGTTTCTGCTTTATTTAAGCCTTGTAAGTTACCGTAATGACGTTCATTTAATTGCCAGCAATGATCGACAGGTAACCAAAGTAAATCAAGTTCTTCAAGGACTATTGATAAAGTATTAATGGCACGATTCAACATTGATGTATAACAAAAATCAAAACTAAAATTATTTTCTTTCAGTTTTTGTCCTGCTAAATGTGCTTCAGATTTTCCTTGCTCGGTTAATGGTACATTAGCCCAACCAGTAAAACGGTTTTCTTTATTCCATTGACTTTGACCATGACGGATTAAAACAATTCGAGTCGTTTTCATAGCAACCTCTATATTCTATTTAGTGTTAAGAACGGTGCTAATTATTTTCATGGAAATATATAAACCTAATAATAAAACTATTAATAACACGTTAAATCAAAGAAGTGACCTAGCATTAAAGCTCACAATATATGAAATGGTTATTTTTAAGCCTTTAATCATTTACATACTTCAATAAAAACATCTTTTTTATTAGCGTATTTATCAAGCACCTTAATCTTATTGATAATCATTCTTATCTATGGCAATAAAGATACCATTCCCACCTTTCGATGACAATACTGACTGTAAAAATAAAATAGGACAAAAAACATCAAAATACAGACAAAAATTCGTCTATAAATTAAGCGATATTTTTTCAATAAAAACTAACTCATTGTTTTTAAGAAATATTATTATTTGGGGTTTTAATGAAATATGCAGAGTGTAATGAAATATTTACAGCTATTATTGCAATAGCTAAAATCAATCAATAAACGCCTTAACATACCAATGCTAAGACGTTTATAAAATTAAACAATACGTTCGAGGCCTTTTGCGAGATCATCAAGCAGATCATCACTGTCTTCTAAACCAATATGTACTCGTACTAACGTACCCGTAAAATCCACCTTACCCGCAGGACGAATACGATTAAGCTCTTCAGGTTGGTTGGTTAAAATAAGTGACTCATAGCCCCCCCATGAATACGCCATGCTAAAGTGTTCGAAATTATCAAGAAAATTGGCAATCTGGTGGCTATCAAGACGTTTTTTTAATACAAATGAAAATAGTCCACAGCTGCCACTAAAATCACGCATAAAGTACTCATGCCCCTTACAGCTAGGTAAAGCAGGATGATTAACGCGATCGACTTGAGGATGCTGTGCTAGCCATTTAGCAATTTTAATACTACTTTTGTGATGTTGCTTTAAACGCACTCCCATAGTACGTAAACCACGAGCTGCAACATAAGCGGTATCGGCATCCACCATTTGTCCCATCAAATATGAACGTTCTTGTAATTGATTCCAACAACGGCTATTGGCAACAGCTGTACCTAACATCGCATCAGAATGACCAACAATGTATTTTGTGCCTGCTTGTACAGAAATATCAACATCATGATCGAGTGCTTTAAATAACACCCCAGCAGCCCACGTATTATCAACAATGATCACCGCATCAGGATTTATGGCTCTAACAGCTTTTACAATCGCGGGAATATCTTGCACTTCCATAGTAATCGAGCTTGGCGACTCTAAAAAAACGACTTTCGTATTCGGTTGCACCTTATCAGCAATGCCAGCACCAATTAATGGATCATAATACGTCGTATCAACATTGAGCCCTTTTAACACCACATTACAAAAATCTTGAGTCGGTTCATAAGCAGCACCGGTCATTAATAAATGATCACCTGCGCCGACAAACGCTAAAATTGAGTTAGCAACAGCAGCAGCACCACAAGGATAAAGATAGCATCCTGCGCCCCCTTCTATTTCAACCATCGCTTGTTGTAACGAAAAATGGGTCAATGTTCCGCGACGACCATAAAACAATTCACCATTAGCACGATTGGCTGTGGCTTGCTTTTTATCAGCGACTGAATCGAACACTAATGATGATGCCCGTTGAATAACACTGTTTACTGCACCTTGACCAAATTTTTTTGATCGTCCAGCAGTAATCAGTTGCGTATTTATTTTATGGCTAGACATGTTACTCCCTCAATGTGTCATCCGTATGTTATTGAATATTCATTGTATAGCATGAATAACCACATCAAACTAGCAACCAAAAGTTATTGATTATTCTTATTCGCAGATCACAACCCGTTACTAATACAGTATATTATCTATACCTTCTATTTTGGTCATCGCCCAATGAAAAAAATATGTCTCGCAATACTGACTTTATTACTATTTTCCAACAATGCTTTCGCAGAAGGTAACATCTGGTTAAACAGCAATCATAAGAATATTACCCCAAATACCGTCATAAAAAACAACCAAATCTGGTTGCCAAATAACCGTACACAAACACCTAATTTCATTATCTTGCACCAAATGGATCAAAACAAAATCACCCAAGCTTTGATTAATAATCAAGGTGTTATTGTGATTAAACAGAATCAGATATGGATTAATGAAGTTAACACTCAGCCACCATTTGCCATTTTGCGTAATAATAACCAAATTTGGTTACAAGACAATCATGGCACTGTCGCCAACGCTATTATTAAAGCAAATGGTACTTTGTGGTTATCAACCAATAACAGCACAATTGCTAATGCCTATATCGGTGGTGATAATCAACGTCAAAATGGCTTTATTGTGGCTGCATTAATCTTATCTCAGCAATTATGATCCTATCAACATTAGTTACTATTAAACAAATAACCTTTATGGATAGCCACTATCATAATTAGGCTAGTGTCATCAGGAAAATTTCCTTAAAATAAGCGATTGCAATAAGTAACCACTCAAAGAGTACAGAAATGATTAATAATGAATTAAGTGTTATCGATAGCCTTGAAGAACTAGAAGCTTTTTTACTTTCCGTTGAAAATGGCGGTCTTGGATTACAAGGTGTTGAAGGTATCGGTATGGCAACTAACAATACAGATGGTCGTCACTTTATTGCTGTTTTTAATAATCAACATCAACTCATTTACGGACGTTGGATCAGCGATGATGTGTTTAATAATGGTAAAGAATTAGTCAGCAAAGGTCCACGTCGTACTCATTAATTGACGTTATTATACTAAGTAATTGACACCTAAAGCGCCTCTAATAATGACAGGCGCTTTTTTGATCAATAAAAAACAATAAACGATGGTTTGCTATTTTATAAGCGGATGTACTACCATCAGTCGATAATAGACAGAGATAAACACCCATACAATACGGCAAGATAACGCCAATAACATAAATTATTAAAAGCTAAAGGACATTATCATGCCATTACCTTATTACTTGCGATCATTCCCCTTAGTTATCATTTTAAGCACACTTATAATAAGCACTAATGCTACTGCTACTGCTACAAAACAAAAGTGCAGCCAATTAACATCTATTGTGGATAAAACAATTTGTGCATCACCTGAATTGGCAAAGATGAATCATCAACTTGAACAACAATATGCACAATTGAAAAAATCTCATCGTCCTGTCGATCAAATGGTTATTACCAATACTCAAAATGAATGGCAAGATCAAATAAAAAAGCAGTGTACTAAATCAGAATATATAGAAGGCTGTATTCGTCTTAATTTTCAACGTCAACAGTATGAAATTAAATATGAATCGACGGCATTAACAACAATCAGTAAAAGATGGCAACGTTCAAATTTTTCTTTACGAGAATATGCTAACACCGTAAAAAGCAATACTAAACAATGCCCAACAATCACCACTAAACCAACAAAAAATATCACTCAATTAATTCCGAGCCAGTATGTTTATGCTAAATCTTTAGTTAACGCACAATGTAATACTGTCATCCGCGTTTTTGCTGGATGCAGTATATTAAAAAATAACCGTTGTAATAACTGGCAGCTAAAGCTAGTTGCCTCTGATGCTAATAATCAACACCCTTATATTATTGGTACATTAGCGACAACAAATAGAACCGGAAATAGTGGTGCTATTTTTGTGCCTTATAAATTTAGTCCCAATGGTGACAATCTAATATTAAAAGCAATGATGGGTCCTCCTGGCGCTGGTGGTGGCAACATTAACTATGGCTATGATGTTATTATTCATAATAGTAAACAACAACTTTCAACCTCAACTCAACATTACCTTGCTCCCATAAATGCCCATTTTTATGCCAATAATACTCGAGTTGCTTACTTAGAAAACTCGTCATTATTGCCTAATTATCCTCAACCAGGTGGCGGTTCTAATAATGGCAAACTCATTATTAAAAATATTAATACAGACCAAGTATTGCTGACTAAAGAACGTATAGATACTAGCTACGCAATTAAAAAAATCAATTCCGCAAATCACACCATGACCATCACAACGACCCACCATAGCTTTGGTCGTAAATGCCCAAGAACTGCAGACTCTCTTGACTGTAGTTCTCGTACAACTATTGAAGAAAAAATAGCACTACCCTAAATTTATATTACTTACCTTGATACGATTGAATCGGTAATAGTATTGGTACATTAAATTAGCCCTCGACGTTGAGGGCTATACTCATTGTTTTTCAATATCAACCATTTCTGGTTTATCTTTGTTTGCCTTCACTCGGTAAGTACCGTCTTTATAAGTAATGTTAAACGCAAAATTACTTAAAATCAGACCAATAAAGATAAAGTTATACATCGAGTGAATAATAACTAAGGCTTTGGCATCATGCCCGATTGGTGCCATATGACCATAGCCAATCGTTGTTGCCGTTATAAAACTAAAATAAACCGCATCAAAATTAGACACTAAATCGCTAACGCCACCTGTGGCTTTGTATAACACCGCAAAACCTAAACACACTTCTATATAATTAATGACGAGCATTAAATAAGAACGTTTTTTTGATATCGGTGGGCTGTAAATATCAGAAAGAAATATAATACTAAGTAAATATAATAATGTTTCAAGTAAAAGATAACTAATAAGGATGATTGCAAAAATTGAGTCTTCTATATTACATCTGAATATTATTATTGGTGTTATTAGTTTTAATATGACATAAATTTCTGAACAAATCTTACGAGGTAATAATCCGAACTTCCCGGATAGATGACGAATATATAATCCAGGGAATACATAAGAGGACAACACTAAAAATAATTTAAATAAGCGTTCAATGCCGAAAGTATTCTCTTTTTCATCATCCCAAACGGCTTTTAGGTGTCCATTTTGAATCGTAATTGCCGGTCTTACGCATCTAAACTCAGTACTCCAATGGCTTAGAAATAATTTCCTTAAAAAACCCAAAACAACTCCTATGATGACTACAATTATATAGTATGGCTACTTCATTAATCATATCATTATTTAAGGAAGGTTTTTGTTTCATCTATCTCAGATTAATTTAAAATAACATTTATACATTATTCATGAGGGTATTAATAATAACTGTTCTTATACAAAAAGATGTAGGACATAATATGCACACTTAATAAGTATGTATATTATATCCTACATCAATATTTTTATTTGGCTTACTTATAAATAATAAAATAACTTATGAGCGAGATGCTTGATAAATAGGCTCAATTGTTTTTTCTAATGCTGCGTCAAAATCGGCTTGTGCTTGATCAGCAAATAAATCATCTGTTAACACGCGAGAGAAGCTTGCAATAATACCGTTATTTGCTGCTAATTTTTCACATGCTTGCATAAGTGGGAAGCCACCTGACAACGCAACAACTTTAACGACATTTTTATGTGCAATTAAATCACTGTATAAATTAGCTTGCTCTGGCAATGTGAGTTTAAGCATCACAAGTTGGTCATCGTTAAGTTGATCAAGTTGTGCTAATAACTCACGATGTAAAATAATTTCAGCCTGTGCTTTTTCAGGACTATCAATACTCACTTCTGGCTCAATAATAGGCACTAAACCACCAGCGATAATTGTTTTTGCCACTTCAATTTGTTGAGCAACAACAGCTTTGATTCCAACTTCATTAGCATCCCAGATAACAGAACGCATCTTGGTACCAAATACATCTTTACCTTTGGCTTTAGCAACAAGTGCTTCAAGACCAATAATAGGTTTCATAAGTTGGACACCATTCACTTTATCTTCAAGACCTTGGTCTACTTTAAGGAATGGTAATACTCCTTTATCTTCCCAAAGATAAAGTGAAGAAGGTTTACCTTTAATCTCACGATCTAATGTATTTTCAAATAAAATAGCACCAATAACTTTATCGCCATTAAACGCAGGACTAGTAATAATACGAGAACGCATAGCATGTACTAAACCAAACATCTGCTCATCATTACTATAAGCACTTTCTTCAATGCCATAAGCTTTTAGCGCTTTAGGTGTACTACCACCACTTTGATCTAATGCAGCAATAAAACCTTCCTGAGTGCGCATTTTTTCTAGTTGTTGTGTATTAAATGTAGTCATAAGTTATCCCTCTGCGATGTAAGTTAATCCTGTATACTCGTTAAGTTAGAGTAGTGTTAATTAATCAAAAAACAAAAATTTATAGTTTTCAATGTGTAGTTTGATTTTTGACTTCATTCCCTTGACTTGCTATCTACTATATCCACTATTCGTTTAGCTTAATATGGTTCTTTTGACAATTAATAACTAAAAAAAGCCAATATAAGTTTGATAAAAGAATCTATCGCTCAAAAAAACATAACACATTGTTTAGGCGAAAAAAAACCGTATACCTTTATAAGGCCTACGGTTTTAAAAAATTGATTTAGGATTTACATATTACTTTTTAGTAGCTTATCTCTTTCTATGCTTGCAAATCAGCATATTGATCAAGATCAGCAACTGTAACAGCAGTAATAAACTCACCATCTAGGTAAAAATTAACCGCGTCACCTGATTTCTCGCCACGTAATAACGTTGTTGTACCATTACGGTGCGACACTTGCATTTCTAGCGTCTTATCATCAAGTTGTTTAAACGTTGCAGCGTCAATATCACTATTAGTCACACTCGCTAAAGGTACTGTCGTTAATGAACGATCTAACATATTATTGATTTTTAAATATGTCTTTAACTTCATATCTGCAACTGCTGGTGATTTACCAGTAATTGGATTTTTACCGGTCCAGAATTCAATTGAATTGAAGATAAATAAATCAGCAGTTGCAGCAATACCATATACAGGGCTTAGTAATACATACAATCCTGCACGACCATAACGATTATCAACAGCAGACAAGTTAGCCTTAGTCACGACCTTTGATACGCCCATTTGACCAATACAACCTGTTAGTGTTGTAGCCAATACTGCAATCACTACTGCTTTAAGTGCAAACTTTTTCATTTATAGCTAACTCCGAACATATGATCTGACGAGATCAAAAACGTGCGGATTATAGATTTTTATAAATGTATTACGAGCAAATAAGTAATAGCAAATGTTTCACTTGAAACAGTATTGTCACATATTTCTATATTGTTAACAAAAAACTTAATACTAACATTTATTATTCTTGATCATGTCTTAAGTCACTCTTAAGTTACACTATAGATAATAGTGTTATTCGTTAACTAATAAGGAATAAACAATGCGTAAAATTTTCCATTTAAAGATGACCAGTTTCATTATATGGATGTCTCTTTATTTCACTCTATGCTTTAACTTCCCAACATTAGCAAAAATATTTTCATTAAGTCATACAGTATCGAATCCAATTTTTCCTTATACTGCACCTATTGTTTTACTCGCTGCTTTTATTATCATTTTTAGTTGCTTATGCTGGCCTTATATCTTTAAAGCCATCATGATTTTTTTAACAATAACATCAGCAATGGCATTATTTGCAGAAGTTAATTTCCATACGTTATTTGATAATGCCATTATTGAAAGTATCTTCCAAACACGCTCTGATGAAGCACTGTCGTATGTTAACGCTCACTCTATAACCTATATTGTTGTATTTGGTTTAATACCTAGCATTTGGATTGCTTGTATTAAAATCACCAAGCGCAAAACATTCTTAAAAGAAATAATCGCTCGTATTATACTTATTGGTATCGCAACAACAGCACTGCTTATTATCGCGCTAACTAACTATAAAAGTTATGCTGCTGTTGGTCGTAATAATCATTATTTAAACCGAATGATTATTCCTGGCCATGTCTACGCAGGTGGAAAATACTTATACAAAGAGTTTATTTACAAACCTCTACCCTATAAAAAACAAGGCTTAGACGCGAAACTACTACCAACGAAAAATCATAAACCAACATTATTTGTCATGGTGTTAGGTGAAACAGCTCGTACTTATGACTATGCTTACAATGGCTATAAACGAGATACAAATCCTTATACTAAAAATGAAGGGATAATTTCATTTAGAAATGTCCAATCTTGCGGTACTTACACCGCGTTATCAGTACCGTGTATGTTCTCTAATCTAACACGCGCTCACTACAACCAAGATCGCGCTTACAGCCAGGATAATGCCATTGATATTATTCATCGTGCAGGTGCCGAAGTATTATGGATTGATAATGATGGTGGTTCAAAAGGCGTTGCAGATAGAGTACCGTATGTGGCTACAGACACCTCAAAACATAACCAATATTGTGATGGTACAAGTTGCTACGATGGCGTAATGCTAAATAAAGCAGCAGCCTTTATTAATAAAGATGATAAAAATAAGCTCTTAGTTTTACACTTAATTGGTAGCCATGGCCCAACATACTTCCAACGTTATCCAAAACAGTTTGATCGATTTAAACCGTCTTGTAATCGTAGCGATATTGAAAACTGTACAGACCAAGAAATTAAAAACGTTTATGACAATACAATTCTCTACACCGACTATGTTGACGAACAAGTTATTAAGCTCTTGAAGAAAAATGAAAACAAATACAATGTAGCAATGCTATATATGTCTGACCACGGTGAGTCACTTGGCGAAAATGGATTTTATCTTCACGGAGCACCTTACCCAATCGCACCTAAAGAACAAAAACATGTACCGTGGCTATTATGGATCCCAACCCAATATGCTCAACAAAAAGGGATTAACCTTAGTTGCTTAAAAGCGAAAGAGAATATTGGTCATTTATCTCAAGATAATTTGTTCCATAGTTTATTAGGCCTTTATGGTGTGCAATCTAAAGTTATCAATCCAGCACTTGATATTAGTGCAAGTTGTAAAGTTGCCCCATAAACGACTAAAGTAACACTATGATTTAATGTATACTTATACATCCCGTATGAGTATACATTTTTACATTGAGTTTATAATGAAGCTATTGATTATTGAAGATTCCTCACCACTACGTCGTAGTTTAGTTGTTGGATTCAATAACCTAGGGATCACAACCGATGAGGCAAGTAATGGTACTGATGGACTCAGCTTAGCGCTTAATAATCCTTACGATATTATTATTTTAGATCTTATGTTACCGGGCATCGATGGTATGGAGATACTCAAACAATTAAGGCAATCAGCGATACAAACACGGGTTATTATCCTTTCAGCTAATAGTCAACACCAAGATCGCATTAATGGATTGCTCCAAGGTGCAGACGATTACCTTACTAAACCTTTTTCTTTTGATGAGTTACACGCCAGAGTTGTTGCTATTTCTCGTCGCGGTATTATTAATAATTTCACCAACACCATAACGATTAATGGCTTTATTTTAGATTCAAACACAATGCGTTTGCGTTATGAAGAGATCGATATTAATCTGACACCTAATGAATTTAAAATTATTGAGTACCTCTTTAACCATCCAAATCAAGTGATGAGCACAGCAATGATCAGCGATAATATTGCCAATAATTTTGATTATATTTCTAAAAACACTATTGAAGCGCATATTTCCACTATACGAAAAAAAATTAAATCTCATCCAATTACAGCGACTTTTCCACTTAAAAATAAACGTGGTTTTGGCTACTATATTGAGAATTAATAATGATTAAAACACGCTCAATAAAAAGAAACTTAATTAATGCAATTTCCGCAATCTTTGGATTATTTATCATCATTGTGTATACATTTATTGATACCAGTATTGATGATTGGGCTCAACAACAGTTCAAAACTGGACTCAAAGAGCAAATGGAGCAGATAAAAGTCTTGATCCATGATCATGCATCTCCCATTGTTGATAACAAGAATAGCCATTATTTTTACCAAATATGGAAAAACAATCAAACAATTAAACGGTCAGTAAATCTTCGTCCCTACCCTGAACTAGACCTGCGCCACACTAAAATTGCAACTAACTCAAATCAGCTGGTTCAAGTAACTATGCCAAATAATGCACCAGGGCAAGCGCTTTTATCGTCATATGTTCATCGAAACAAAGATGGTTCAAGCGACTATATGTATATTACCGTCGCAACCTCAACCAAAAGCCTTGATCGTATAACAGGCATATTAGATATTTTACTGATTGGCAGCTTTTTATTATCAATGATCATCATTCGAATTGTAACTAAAAAAATTGTTAGCCAAGGTTTGCAGCCTTTAGAATCATTAAACCAACAAATTAAAACCTTCAATAACAATAATGATGATTCAAATAAGCATTTTATTTTTGATGGCGCTAAACATTACTCTGAAATTAATTTAATTATCAATGAATTAAATAATTTCTTAGCCATTAATCGTAATAGTATTGAAAATGAAAAGCGCATCACATCAGATATTGCTCACGAAATAAAAACCCCTATCGCCGAATTGATTACACTCACAGAAGTCCACCAGCGTTTTCCTGATGATGAACGGTTAGCCAAAACATTTACCAACGATATTTTACAAATTTCAAATAGAATGCGAGTTATTGTTGAAAATTTATTATTACTTCAGCGTACATCATCAACTATTGATCTTTATAAAAAACCTCTTGATATCGTTATGTTATTAGATAACATTCAACAAGCATTAACGTTCAAATACCCTGACATTACTAATAGAATAACCATCAATATTCAACTAGAGTCAGCCATTATTGCGGATGAATTTAGTATTAAAACAATTCTAACCAATCTAATTGATAATGCTTTATTTTATAGTTTACCCACTGAACATATTAAAATTAATGTACTAAGTTCTCAGGAAAATACAATTATAGAAGTAATAAACATGGCAACCGTTATCTACTCAGCAATAGAAATTGAAAAGTTAATTCAACCACTTTATCAATATGATAGCTCAAGATCGAGTGATAGCCGTTATGGTTTAGGACTATCGATTGTTAACAATATTTGTAAAATAAATCAATATCCATTATCCATTACCCAAGCAACTACTGGTAATTTTACGGTTACTGTATCTATATCAAAATAAAGAAGATAAACCACATCTTATCAATTAAAAATAAGATGTGGTTTGCTCTATTTA
>SAMEA5043655__coassemble_74_pt1 | contig 24126 bp, 19 predicted proteins | sample SAMEA5043655__metabat2_low_PE_001 | metagenome-assembled genome bin SAMEA5043655 (sample SAMEA5043655) | Gadus morhua
AATAAAGTGGTTATCGCCAACATCATTCACTGGATAATAAATAATAACCGAAGCGAATGTACGGTGCTTATTGTTGATCACAAGGAAGTAGTATGAGTTTGTTAGAAGTTAAAGACTTACGGGTTGAATTCACCACACCAGATGGCAATGTTACAGCGGTCAATGATCTTAATTTTTCGCTAGAACAAGGTCAAACTTTAGGTATCGTTGGTGAATCTGGCTCAGGTAAAAGCCAAACCGTATTTGCAATCATGGGGTTATTGGCTAAGAACGGCATTATTAGTGGTAGCGCTAAATTTGAAGGCCGTGAGATTTTAAATTTATCTGAAAAAGAATTAAATCGCATTCGTGCTGAACAAATAGCGATGATTTTCCAAGATCCAATGACGTCATTAAACCCGTATATGAAAGTCAGTGAGCAACTGATGGAAGTGCTAATGTTACACAAAGGCATGAGTCGATCTCAAGCTTTTGAAGAATCAGTAAGAATGTTAGATGCGGTTAAAATTCCAGAAGCTCGTCAACGTATTAGCATGTATCCGCATGAGTTTTCAGGCGGTATGCGTCAACGAGTGATGATAGCAATGGCATTACTATGTCGACCAAAGTTGTTAATTGCAGATGAACCAACAACGGCACTTGATGTGACGGTACAAGCGCAGATCATGACGTTATTAAATGATCTTAAATCTGACTTTAATACTTCGATCATTATGATCACCCACGATCTTGGTGTAGTGGCAGGTAGTTGTGACAAAGTGCTAGTGATGTACGCTGGACGAACGATGGAATACGGCGATATTAATGATATTTTTTATCGTCCTAGCCATCCATATACCGAGGGATTACTACGTGCGATACCACGTTTAGATACCGAAGGTGAAGATCTACCAACGATTCCAGGTAATCCACCGAACTTATTACGTTTGCCTGTTGGCTGTCCGTATCAAGAGCGTTGCCATCGAGTATTGTCGCGCTGTAAACAAGAATCACCACTATTAATGCCGTTTGCACAAGATAGATTACGTGCTTGTTTTGCTGATATGGGAGCATAGTAATGAAGACGGAAAAGAAATTATTATTGGATATTACCAACCTTAAAGTACATTTTAATATTGCGTCTAAATCAGCATGGCCTTGGAGTCAACCTTCAAAATTAAAAGCGGTTGATGGGATTAATGTGTGTGTGTATGAAGGTGAAACCTTAGGTGTTGTGGGTGAATCTGGCTGTGGTAAATCGACCTTTGCACGTGCCATTATTGGCTTAGTAGAAGCGACTGAAGGGCAAGTGGTATGGCTAGGACAAGATCTGACCAAGCTTAATCACAGCGCTCGACGTGAAACTCGCAAACAGATTCAGATGATTTTTCAAGATCCATTAGCATCATTAAATCCACGTATGACCGTTGGCGAAATTATTGCAGAGCCATTAAAAGCATTTTACAGCCAATTATCAGCCGAAGAAATCAAACAACAAGTACAAGCAATGATGACAAAAGTCGGACTATTACCGAACGTAATCAATCGTTATCCTCATGAATTTTCTGGCGGACAATGTCAACGAATTGGTATTGCACGTGCGTTGATTTTAAAGCCTAAAATGATTATTTGTGATGAGCCAGTATCAGCTCTTGATGTTTCTATTCAAGCGCAAGTGGTGAATTTACTTAAGTCGTTGCAAAAAGAAATGGGACTAAGTTTAATATTTATCGCCCATGATTTGTCGGTTGTTAAACATATTTCTGATCGAGTATTGGTAATGTATCTAGGTAATGCGGTTGAGATGGGAGACAGTAAAGCTCTGTTTGCTAACCCTCAGCATCCTTATACTAAGGCCTTAATGTCGGCGGTGCCGATCCCTGATCCACAGTTAGAGCGTAATAAACATATTGAGCTGTTAGAAGGCGATTTACCGTCACCGATGAACCCGCCATCGGGCTGTGTTTTTCGTACTCGTTGCCCTAAAGCGGTTGCTATTTGTGCTGAGAAAAAACCACAACTGCAAGGTACTTATCAGCATGTGGTCGCATGCCTAGAAGCTTAATTTTTAATATATGAATAACGCTCAGTGATTAACTGGGTGTTATTCTTCTTTAGGGAATTTTGGTGGAGATTTGAAAATATAATTATTTAATTGCCGTTGTAACGCTTTTTTATTTTCGGCTTTATTTTTTTTATTGCGATATAATATTTTATCGGCACGTACTAAGGCATTATGTAACGTTTCGTTTTTTTCAATAACAGTACAGCCTGTTGAAATTGATATTTTAATATTGTAATGACAAAAGTATCCACTAAAAATAGCCAATTCTAAGCGATCTGCCATTACTAATGCCTGTTCTAAATTAGCATTAGGTAAAACGATACAAAATTCATCCCCACCGAGCCGAATACAAAGATCACTATCTCGTGTCATATCATTAATAGTTGATGATATATGCTTTAATGCTAAGTCACCAATGTTATGACCATAGGTATCATTAATTATTTTAAAATCATTAGCATCAAATATAATTATTGCCGTGGGTTGAGATTTATTATTATTTTCAGTAACGATATCTTTAATAATAGTATCCATCACTCGGCGATTAAATAACCCAGTGAGTAAATCAGTATAAGCTTCTAATTGATAACGTTGTTTTTGAAATTTATGACGTTTTAATACTACATTCATATAATTGATAATAATTAACAAAGAAATACATAATATTGTTATTTTTATCGCAAAGCTTACAAAAAACCACGGTGATATATCAGCAAAAATTAATGTTTGCTTATTTAAATGAGTATGCACAGGAATTGGCGGCAATAGGTGACTGCTATAGCCATCATAAATTTCAATTTTTTGATTTTTGTTTATATTATAAAGATAAAAGTTGAGCGAAGATTTTAATTTTTTTGGTAAGGTGATTGATTTTATTAGTGATTTTACAGGAATATCAACACCAATATCACCCACAATTTCGTTATTACTATAAACGGGAGATTTAATGGTAATGACTTTTTGGTGAGAGAAAAAATCCATATAAGGGTAAGTGTAATACATCCCTTTTTGTAATTTATTGAGTTGTTGAGACATCGAGTGTTGGTAATTATAAAAATCGGTTAAAAAATATTCTTTGGTGGTATTAAATTGATTTGCTGGAATTTTAGATGATAGGTAGAAGTACTTTAAAGCATGTGAAACATAATAGTAATTATATACAATCGGATGATTTTGTTGTTCTGCCCATAGTTCATCTAACACGACAAATAAATGGGTATCTTTTTGAATTAATTGATTAGGAAATCCAGGGCCTATTAAACTGCCATTGAACAAATTATTAGGATAAATGCCTCGATTAAAACCAAATTCTTTTAATTTTGGGTAATAATGAATATCTGCGAGTACTTGTAATTGTTTATTTTGCTTATTAAAATCAGCAATGGATTTTGTTGCAGTATTCGCATAACGTTTATTTCGATATGCTAATGAATCTGCTGTTTTTTTTATTTGATTTAGGTTTGCTTCTATATATAAACGTGTTTCATTTATTTCTTGATGTAAACTAAAGCCGACGATTACTATTAGTGCCAGTAGATTTAAAAAAACAGTTAAACTACGTCTGATCATATTATGATTACATAAAATATGTTCAATTTTCCATTTTGAATTGTGCTTTTCTAATATATGCTCTTCAGGCTTAGACATTAAAATTCTTATCATTAGCTAATAAATAAAACGGTATTGGCTTACTGTATAAAAATCCTTGATGGTAACGAATACCGAGATCTATCAATATTTGTGCTTGCTGCTTTGTTTCAACACCTTCTGCAATCACTTCCACTTCTGCTTTATCAGCAAATGCCACTAACGACTGAACGATGGTATTAGCAGCCAAAGAGTCAATGTCATCAATGAAAACTTTATCTATTTTAATCGTTGTTGCTTGTAGTTTTTGTAATGCTAAGAAATCACAATACCCGTTGCCGACATCGTCCAATTTAATTTGAATGCCCATTGCATTGAGTTTTATACAATTTTGTTCTGCTTGTTCGATATTATCAATCGGAGAGCGTTCAGTTAACTCAAAAGCAATATTATGTGGCGCAATATGATAATGGGCTAGGGCTGAGCGTGTAATCTCAATTAACTCAGGATCTTGCAGTACACTGGCACTGATATTGATACTGAAATAATAAGGTAGCGTTTTACCATGTTGCATCTCTAATTTACGAATATCACGTGCAACAGTATTAATTAATTGAAAGGTTAACGGTGTAATAACACCATTAGCTTCACATTGAGGAATAAACTCATCAGGTAGAATAACTTTACCTTTTTTAGTTTCCCAACGAATTAATACTTCATAACCGCATGTTATGCCTTTTTCAGCATCAATAATAGATTGGTAATAAGGCACTAAATGTTTTTGTTTGATCGCATTGAGTATTAAGAATTGAATAATACTGGTGCTGTGATAGCGACGATATAGCATCACTAATACAATAAAAATAAGACCACTTAAAATAAACAGCAAAAAGGGCTTAATGTGAGCACGGTAGCCAGTAATTACTTCTGGAGTAACATAATATTTTATCCATGCTTTATTATGAAATGGTATTGATAAAATAGGTTTAACCATATCATTAAGGGCATTATTTTGAACTAATGGATGTGAAAATATGATCTTGGAAGCATGTTTTGTATCGCTGGTATATAAAGAGATGCCATTATTTTCGATAACTTGCAACCAGCAGTTATCACAAGCATCTGATAATAAAGAATTAATGGGCTGCTTTTCTATGTCAACGGTAATAATTCCGCCAACCACTTTTTTACGGTATTGAAGAATTGATTCATCATTATCGGCATTTGCGACAAGAATAACTTCGCGATTTAATGGGATTTTTTCAGTTAATGGGTCGTAAAGTTTACTGAGATTATTGTGATCACCACAGATTTTACCTGAGTCAGTTTCCAAGCTAATACTACGAATATTTGATGAGTAATAGCTGGCGCGCTCGAGCTCTGAAATGTCTTTTTTATCACAAGAATAAGAAAGGTGATATTGGAGGTTATCAAGCAAGATAGAAGTAGATTTAATGCTTTGTAAATAGTTCTCAGTCCGTTGATGCTCAAATAATTCAAGATTATATTTAAACAGTTGACGACCAACAGTATGCGAAGTAAGTGCTAACACCACTAAACCGATAGTGATAAGTAACATCACTAATGTAATGTTATATAATGAAATTGAAGGACGTCGAATGATCACGATGAGATAACTCTACTATTATATTTGCCAATTAACATAATTAAGATAGCAAAAATAAATTCGAGATGCTTCTGAAGAGTTATGAAAACAATAAAAAATCAAATCATACTATATTTATCATTTTTTATATAATAGTAAGATATTGATCTGTAATAAAACGAATATGAAATTGGTTGATAATTCCATTTTGGAATAAGGCGTTTGTTTTATATATTTATGCGTTTTTATAAAAGATAGGATGTTAATGATAACTATTGACTATTTACAAAATAAGTAATGAATCTTTAAGTTGCTGTTAAAAAGTATAAGAGTAGGCGCTATTTGTTGTGTCAACAAACCGTCAATAAATTGACAGCTAAAGGTTAATAAAAAAGGACGTTAATCAATAACGTCCTTTTTTGTTAGCTTAAATTATACTGATGGCAATTTATAGCTGATCCGTTAACTTAATAGCATCACCAATGTAGTTCGCTGGTGTTAACGTTTTAAGACGGGCTTTTTCATGTTCAGGCAATTCTAGACCATCAATGAATGTGCGCATACCTTCACCATCAACACGTTTACCACGAGTTAATTCTTTAAGTTTTTCATACGGTTTTTCAATGCCGTAACGACGCATTACTGTTTGTACTGGCTCTGCAAGCACTTCCCAGTTACGGTCTAATTCAGCTTCTAGCGCAGCTTGGTTAAGTTCAAGCTTGCTGATACCTTTTAGCGTTGATGTATAAGCAATAATTGCATAACCACAACCGACACCTAGGTTACGTAATACTGTTGAATCTGTTAGGTCACGCTGCCAACGAGAAACAGGAAGTTTCTGTGCTAGGTGATTAAAGATTGCATTAGCAAGACCAAGATTACCTTCTGAGTTTTCAAAGTCGATTGGGTTAACTTTATGCGGCATGGTAGAAGAACCAATTTCGCCTGCAATTGTTCTTTGCTTAAAGTGACCTAATGCAATATAACCCCAAACATCACGATCGAAATCAAGCAAAATAGTATTGAAACGCGCAAAGGCATCAAATAATTCTGCGATGTAATCATGTGGTTCAATTTGTGTTGTGTAAGGATTGAATGTAATCCCTAGCGCAGTCACAAACTCTTCACTGTATTGGTGCCAGTCGATATCAGGGTAAGCGGATAGGTGAGCGTTGTAGTTACCAACCGCGCCATTGATCTTACCAAGGATTTCAACGTTTTCGATTTGCTTATATTGACGTTCCATGCGGTACGCCACGTTTGCCATTTCTTTACCCATTGTTGATGGAGAAGCTGGCTGACCGTGAGTACGCGTTAACATTGGAATGTCACGGTATTCGTTTGCTAGTGCTTTAATTGCATCAATAACATTACGCACTTCAGGTAACATTACGTTTTTGCGTGCTTCTGTTAGCATTAATGCATGCGACAGGTTGTTAATGTCTTCTGAGGTACATGCAAAGTGAATAAATTCATTTACGGCATGTAATTCAGGCAGTTCTGCCACTTTTTCTTTTAGGAAGTATTCAACTGCTTTTACGTCGTGGTTTGTAGTGCATTCGATTGTTTTAATACGAAGTGCATCTTGCTCGCTAAACTCAGTAGCAATACGATCTAAAAAAGCATTCGCTTCTGCGCTGAATGCAGGAACTTCCACGATAGCATCAGTAGCAGCTAATTTTTGTAACCAACGGATCTCAACGATAGTGCGGTATTTTAGTAAACCGAATTCACTAAAAATACTGCGTAGTACGCTTGTTTTGCTTCCGTAGCGGCCATCTACTGGGGAAACAGCTGTCAGTGCTGACAGTTCCATGTTGATCTCTCCTGGTTTATGAGGGTTAAAACAAAATTGATATTCAGCCTGATTTTTCAGGCTGAATGGGAGTGAGCAATGCGTTAACTTAGTTTCGAGCGAGCAGAATTTTTGCTTGCTCTAGCATTTGCTTACGACCAAATAATAAATGGCGACGTTTACCACCAACTTGACTCCACAATACGGCACTACGAACAGCGGCAAGTAATAATGCGCGCACTCGGTGCTGAACATGGGGTAATTGTAATTGTGCTGGCGTACCTGATACTTGAATTCGAGGTCCTAATGGACTGATAATATCTAAGTAAATACTGGCAATATTACTCAGCATTTGTTCATCAAGTAGTTCAAAATGAGCTGTTTGACGCTTCAATGTGTCAACCCGGTCACCCAGTTGTGCCATGCTATCGCGACGTGCTGATAGTTTACGTTCAAGCGCCATAACGCCAACAAGATAGCGCGTTATTTCACTGCCTGATGATGAACCATCAATATCACGTACCATCGATTCTAAACCGATACGTAAATCAGCTTCGTTGCCGTAAACACCTACGGTATTGGTAGGATCGGTTGCCATAATGCTGTTGAGCATAGTGGTTAATGCTGCTGAGTCACAATTGCCATTACGGGCAACGTCTTGAACTAATTTGACTGCTTGGCATATGCCTGCAAACGCAATCGTTCGATCATAAATAGAGTAAGCCACGCGCAAAAACTCCTTTAGATTCGCTCTTCAATAATGCCGCCACCAAGACAGATTTCACCGTTATAAAACACAGCGGATTGTCCAGGTGTTACCGCAATTTGAGGCTCATCAAAAATCACTTTAATGGTTTCATCATCCATTGGGATAACAGTACAAGCAAGATCTTGCTGACGGTAACGTGTTTTCACCGTACATGCCATTGTCTCACGGATCGGTTGACGATCAACCCAATGTAATTGAGAGGCAATCAAACCGTTTGATTTTAAACGAGGATGATCTTTACCTTGGCCAACAATAAGCACATTACGTTTTAGATCTTTATCAACAACATACCATGCGTCTTCAAGACCATTTCCGCCTTTTTGACCACCAATATGTAAGCCTTTACGTTGACCTAATGTGTGGTACATCAATCCTTGGTGCTCACCGATAACACTACCATCATCCGCGACTTCAATTTTACCCGGTTGAGCGGGTAGGTATTTACCTAAAAACTCGGTAAATTTACGTTCACCGATAAAACAAATACCGGTTGAATCTTTTTTCTTGGCAGTGATTAAACCTTGCTCTTCAGCAATGCGACGAACTTCAGGTTTTTCAAGCTCACCAACAGGGAATAAACTACGTGCTATTTGCTCGTGACCTAAGGTGTACAAGAAATAGCTTTGATCTTTGTTGTTATCGACACCGCGCAGCATTTGAGGTTTTTCACCTTCAACTGTCGGGAAACTGCGACGAGTATAATGACCCATTGCTATATAGTCGGCTGCAAGCACTTCGTCGGCAAACTCAAGGAAGGCTTTAAATTTGATTTCTTTGTTGCACAAAATATCTGGGTTTGGCGTACGACCTGCTTTGTATTCAGCAAGGAAGTATTCAAACACGTTATCCCAGTATTCAGCTGCAAAATTGATGGTATGCAGTGTAATACCAAGTTTGTCACATACCGCTTGTGCATCAGCGAGATCTTCTGCAGCAGAGCAGTATTCGTCGTTATCGTCTTCTTCCCAGTTTTTCATAAACAAGCCTTCAACTTGATAACCTTGTTGAAGAAGCAGGTAAGCGGATACTGATGAATCTACGCCGCCGGACATGCCGACAATGACTTTCTTTTGGCTGTTATCAGACATATTTCTCTACTGTCGCTAATTTAGTGTTAAGAGCGTAATTCTAACAGAAACCCAGCGCCTGAAACAGATCGAGAGCAGAATCACACTCCAATAAATAGTTATTCACGATAATGACAGTTCTTATTTAGACAGTAGCTACACAAAAAAACGTTTAAAAACGGATAGATATATAAATTAAGGCATTATTGTTGTTATTATTAGCGCTTAGATTAAATCAAATAGCAAACGTTTGCTATTTGCCTCAATCATAGAGGATGTAGACAAAAATGTGTAGTTTTTTGTTGAGGGAAATAGTTTTATGCTACTGATGGGAATAATGCGCTCCGATATTCAATATGGAGCGCGAATTATTCAAATGATAAATTAACTGAGGGTGGGAGATGGAAGGGTTATTTCTTTCCATTCGCCGGGTGCTAGATCGGCTACCGTCCATTGTGCCATTTGGTAACGAATTAAGCGTAATGTTGGAAAACCAATATGCGCTGTCATACGACGTACTTGGCGATTACGACCTTCACGTAAGGTAATCGCGATCCATGTTGTTGGAATGTTTTTACGCTCACGAATCGGCGGTGTGCGATCCCACATTTGTGGTGATTCGATCACTTCAACCCCCGCTGGTAATGTCGGGCCATCTTTTAATGTCACCCCATCACGTAACTGCTGTAAGTGCTCTTCTGTTGGTGCACCTTCAACTTGTACCCAATAGACTTTTGCTTGTTTTGACTGTGGTTGTGTCAATCGAGCTTGCAAAATACCATCATTGGTTAGTACCAATAATCCTTCACTGTCTTTATCCAATCGACCTGCTGGGTAAACATCTTTTACTGGAATGAAATCAGCTAAAGTACTGTCACCAGGTTCACCTGAAAACTGGGTCAAAGTGTTATAAGGTTTGTTAAATAAAATGACTTTTTGAGGGCCGCGAGGACGCTTCGGTTTATTTATTTTTCTTGACGCTCGACGCTCATTATTGGCACGAAGAGGTTGACGATTTGTAGTGTTTGGCTTCATAAATACGCGTTGTTGTGAGAGTTAATGAGTTGGACAATCATATTATACGTGAAAAATTACACAATTGACGTATTGATAAAATTTAAAGTATGATTTGCTCGCCTCTTACAAAATGATAACAAATGGATGCCAGGAGATTTAAAATGGATAGTAAAGTAATTGTACCAACAGCAGGTCAAAAAATCACAGTAGACGCTGAAGGTAAATTGATTGTTCCTAATGCCCCGATTATTCCGTACATCGAAGGTGACGGTATCGGGATTGATGTAAGTCCAGCAATGATTAAAGTTGTTGATGCCGCCGTTAAGAAAGCCTATGCCGGTGATCGAAAGATTGAGTGGATGGAAATCTACACAGGTGAGAAATCAACCCAAGTTTACGGCGATGACGCATGGCTCCCACAAGAAACGCTTGATTTTATTCGCGAATATAAAGTTGCCATTAAAGGCCCATTAACTACACCTGTTGGTGGCGGTATTCGTTCTCTTAACGTTGCATTGCGTCAAGAGCTTGATCTTTATATCTGTGTTCGCCCTGTCCGTTATTTTGATGGCGTACCAAGCCCAGTTAAACGTCCTGAGTTAACCGACATGGTTATTTACCGTGAAAACTCAGAAGATATTTATGCTGGCGTTGAATTCCAAGCTGGAACAGCTGAAGCAGATAAAGTGATTCAGTTCTTACAGCAAGAAATGGGCGCGACGAAGATTCGTTTCCCACAACAATGTGGTATTGGCATTAAGCCCGTATCAGAAGCGGGAACTAAACGTCTAGTACGTGCTGCAATCCAGTATACCATTGATAATGATCGTGATTCGTTAACTTTAGTTCATAAAGGTAACATCATGAAATTTACTGAAGGTGCGTTTAAAGATTGGGGTTACGACGTTGCGCTACAAGAATTCGGTGCAGAATTACTTGATGGTGGCCCTTGGATGACATTAAAAAATCCAAATACGGGCAAAGAAATTGTGATTAAAGATTGTATTGCTGATGCCTTCTTACAACAGATTTTACTGCGTCCAGAAGAGTATGATGTGATTGCAACCATGAACCTTAATGGTGATTACATCTCTGATGCATTGGCTGCACAGGTTGGCGGTATTGGTATTGCACCAGGTGCCAACATTGGTGATGGTGTGGCATTGTTTGAAGCAACTCACGGTACAGCTCCTAAATATGCAGGCCAAGATAAAGTAAATCCAGGCTCACTGATTCTTTCTGCTGAAATGATGTTACGTCATATGGGTTGGACAGAAGCGGCAGATTTAATTATCAGTTCAATGGAAGCTGCGATCAGTAATAAGACAGTAACGTATGATTTTGAGCGTCTAATGGACGGTGCTAACCTACGTAAATGTTCTGAATTTGCTGATGATATGATTGAACAAATGTAATCATTAGATAAATCGATATAAACCGCTTAGGGCTCAGCATTGGCTGGGCCTTTTTTATTGTCGTTGTATTATTAAACTGATTTATTAATGCAAAAGTGTTGGGTAAACAGAGAAAATATGGTGGTAAATTAATTAAATACACTATGCACTCGTGCGCTAACTCTCAAACATATAACAAGAGAACTATCTAGATATAGGCAGTCAATTAAAATAGGCATAGGATAGATCTATAAATGTGATGTTTGTTTTTTGTTAACTAAATGCTGTTTTGAGTCGCATTTAAAAGAATGATAAAACACCTTTTTTTATGCGATTTTTATGCGGGTTTTATGCGGTTGTTACGAAGGGTAAAAAAACGTATTTTTAGCTGCCGATGAATATTATAATGTAAAATTGAATACGAACACTGAATAACCTTAGATGACTGTCGAAGTCAGTGGGTAATTGGTATATTGTGTCTGTTATTAGCGTTTGATTTCGAATGAATAAATAAAAGGTGGCATAATCCCACCTTTTAATAGGCAATTAATACTGAATCCGCTTATTTGGCTTCATCGCCTTGTGCGGGAACAATAGCACTTGCATGGTAACCTTTAGGGCCAGTTTGAACCTCGTAGTTCACTTGTTGACCTGCCTTAAGTGTTCGGTAACCATCCATCTGGATCGTTGAATAGTGGGCGAAAATATCGTCCTCACCTTCTTCGGGACAGATGAAGCCAAATCCTTTGGCGTTATTGAACCATTTCACTGTACCTATTGCCATGCTTATACATCCTTTTTGCATTCAAGTTCCATTTGACATTAGTCGATCATTTTGTAACGTTTGATTGCATACTAATGCGATTTTAATGCAGATTATATCCACTACAATTTACAATGTAGTAAAATAAACTAGTCAGTCAAGTATTGTTTGTAACATTTTAATAAAATCTTTTATTAACTTGGCTATAGCCAGCTCACGAATGAATGAACTAAGATAAAACTATGAGTAAGTTATACGAATGGATGAATCCTGAATCTGATGTACTGGATAAGGAAGAAATCCAAGTTAAGCCGCCATCGATGTATAAAGTAATTTTAAATAATGATGATTACACGCCGATGGACTTTGTGATCGATGTGTTACAAACTTTTTTTTCCATGGATCTGGAGAAAGCTTCTCAGTTAATGCTCGCGGTACATTATGAAGGTAAAGCCATTTGTGGCACTTTCACCGCCGAAGTAGCAGAAACCAAAGTTGCGCAAGTAATGATGTACGCACGGGAAAATGAACACCCGTTGTTATGTACGATGGAAAAAGCATAATCTTTTTCCGGCACGCCATATTGAGTGGTTTTTAGGGGAGGTGCCTTATGCTAAATAAAGAACTTGAAGCGAGCCTGAACGGTGCATTTGCACGCGCAAGGGAAAAGCGTCATGAGTTTATGACGGTCGAACATTTATTGATGGCTCTGTTAGATAATGTAGCTACGCAAGAGGCCTTATTAGCGTGTCGCGCTGATCTTGATTTGTTGCGTAAAGAGCTAGATTCTTTTATTGAACAAACAACACCCTTAATTCCAGTGGATGACGAGAGCCGTGAAACTCAACCAACGTTGAGTTTTCAGCGAGTGTTGCAACGTGCGGTGTTTCATGTGCAGTCTTCTGGTCGCAGCGAAGTAACTGGTGCTAATGTACTGGTTGCGATTTTTAGCGAGCAAGAGTCGCATGCTGCATATCTACTGAAGAAGAGTGATATTAGCCGTCTTGATGTGGTGAATTTTATTTCTCATGGCACTGTTAAAGGCAGTGACAATGATGATGTAAACCCTTCAGAGATTGGCAATACCGAAGAACAACGTACTGAACAAAGTTCGGAAGATAAACTTGAAAATTTTGCGACTAACCTTAATCAGTTAGCAAAAGCAGGTGGTATTGATCCTCTGATTGGTCGAGATAAAGAGCTTGAGCGTACAGTGCAAGTGCTTTGCCGTCGTCGTAAAAATAATCCGCTATTAGTGGGTGAGGCTGGTGTCGGTAAAACGGCTATTGCAGAAGGTCTTGCGTGGCGTATTGTTGAAGGTCAAGTACCTGAAATTATTCAAGACTGTGTGATTTATTCTTTGGATATCGGTTCATTATTAGCCGGTACTAAGTATCGTGGTGATTTTGAGAAGCGTTTTAAAGGTATTTTAAAGCAGCTTGAAAAAGAAGAACATGCGATTTTATTCATTGATGAAATCCACACCATTATTGGTGCTGGTGCAGCATCTGGTGGTCAGGTCGATGCGGCTAACTTACTAAAACCATTATTGAGTAGTGGTAAGTTACGTTGTATGGGTTCAACAACCTATCAAGAATACAGCAATATTTTTGAGAAAGAGCGTGCACTATCGCGTCGTTTCCAAAAAATTGATGTCGTTGAACCGTCACTTGATGATACCACTAAAATTTTGATGGGTTTAAAATCAAAATACGAAGCTCACCACGAAGTTCGTTTTACCAATAAAGCGATCCGTGCTGCGGTGGAATTATCAGCAAAATACATTAATGAACGTCATTTACCTGATAAAGCGATTGATGTCATTGATGAAGCGGGTGCTCGTTGTCGTTTAGCGCCTGCAAGTCGTCGTAAAAAAACGGTCAATGTCGGTGATATTGAAGCCATGATTGCTCGAATGGCACGTATTCCAGAAAAATCAATTTCAAGCAGTGATCGTGATGTATTGCAAAGTTTGGATACGAGACTGAAAATGCTCGTCTTCGGTCAAGATGGTGCGATTGATGTATTAACGGAAGCGATTAAGTTAAGCCGCGCAGGATTAAGTGCCGATAATAAGCCCGTAGGTTCGTTCTTATTTGCCGGGCCAACAGGTGTTGGTAAAACGGAAGTCACGGTACAGTTAGCGCGTACGATGGGCATAGAACTACTGCGTTTTGATATGTCTGAATACATGGAGCGTCATACCGTCAGTCGTTTGATTGGTGCGCCTCCTGGTTATGTTGGTTATGACCAAGGTGGATTATTAACGGATGCGGTGATCAAAAATCCTCATTCAGTGGTATTGCTTGATGAAATTGAAAAAGCACACCCTGATGTATTTAACTTGTTATTACAAGTAATGGATAACGGTACACTAACCGATAACAATGGCCGTAAAGCTGATTTCCGTAATGTCATTTTTGTAATGACAACCAATGCCGGAGTAACGGAAACAGTACGTAAATCAATTGGTCTGATCCAGCAAGATCATAGCCATGATGCGATGGCAGAGATTAAACGTGTCTTTACCCCTGAATTCCGTAACCGTCTTGATAATATCATTTGGTTTAACCACCTAGAAAAAGACATTATTGGACAAGTGGTCGATAAGTTTATTGTGGAACTACAAGCACAGTTAGATGCACGTGGTGTCTCAATGGAAGTGTCTGAGCGTGCACGAGAGTGGATGTCTGAGAAAGGTTACGATAAGGCTATGGGCGCACGTCCAATGGCTCGTGTGATTCAAGAGAAGCTTAAAAAACCACTTGCCAATGAATTGTTGTTTGGTTCATTAGTTAATGGTGGTTCAGTACGCGTTGATTACATTAATGGTGAACTAGATTTCCAATTCAGTAGTGAGATGGAAGCTGCCCACTAATAAAATCTTGTTAGTGTATTTCACATAAGCAAAAACGCCGTAGATAGTACCAACTATCTGCGGCGTTTTTATATTATGACTACTTGTGATCATCATTCGCTAAAATAAAACCCAGCAAAAGGCTGGGTTTTATTTGCAGCACTAATCTTTTAGAGAAAGATTAACGTGCGCGGAAGACGATACGACCTTTAGTTAGGTCGTAAGGAGTCAGTTCCACAGTTACTTTGTCGCCAGTAAGGATACGGATGTAGTTCTTACGCATCTTACCAGAGATGTGAGCAGTAACAACGTGACCGTTTTCTAGCTCAACGCGGAACATTGTATTTGGTAGTGTATCTAGTACAGTACCAGCCATTTCAATTACGTCTTCTTTTGCCATTGAATCCTCTTAGGCTACCAGCCATTCATCTTGATCGGGCTGGATAATGCCTTGAAACTGTTTGAGTGTAAAGTTTAGGACGTAATTTTACCCTTGCCAGTTGTTTTTGTCAGCTTTTGTTCGCGATTAATCCATTTTTTCTCAGTAAATTAACAAAAGCAGATGCAAAATATTTCACTGTTGCTGTTAATTTGACCGTTTAGCGCGTTTTTTGATAATTAACCTACCCATTCACCGTTAATTAATTTTTGATGTGGTACAAAGCGAACTTTATAATTCATTTCACGGCATTGATCGATTTGATAGCCAGGATAGAGCCATTGGCGTTGCGTTTGATGGCAAACTTCAATTTGTAATAGCACGCACAATGTCCCTAATGATAACTTATGTTCTGGCTCAAAAAAGCTATAAACCGCGCTCAGTGAATCGGGAAAAACATCGGTAATAGCAACGGCAATTAATTGATTATTTTCATAAATATGTAAGAACGCCGTTTTCATCCATGGTGCGCGAATAAAATCAAAAAATTGCTGTTTATTAGCAGGGAACATTGAACCACTGGCATGGCGAACAGTAATATAACGTTCATAGAGTTCAAACCAATCTGGGTCTAATTGTTGTTTAAATTCCCACTGCAGTTTTTTGAGTTGGTTTTGTTGGCGTTTTTGACTTTTAGTGGGTGTGAATTGAGAACAATCAACCCGTAATGGGGTGCAGGCATTACAGTGTTTACACATTGGTTTATAGATAATGCTGCCGCTACGACGATACCCAGAACTAATTAATAAATCATAACCATTAGGGGTTAACCAGGGTTGATCCATCACAACACCCAGTTGGTCACGCTGTTGCGGTAAGTAATTACAATCACTTTCAGGGGTAAGGCCCAGTTGTAAGGATAATTCTTTCATCATTAATTCGTTATAACACTAAAGTTTGAGGGTGATAACATTCAGCCGCTAATACGGTGTCTCGATGCTGATGCAGTTGCGTTAAAAAAGCAGTACGATCTAATTCACTCGCGCCTAAAGATGCGAGGTGTGGGTTCATCATTTGGCAATCAATTAACTGACCACCATGTTGATTGAAATGATGGCAGAAGTACCATAAAGCCACTTTCGAGGCATTATCAGCGAGGGAAAACATCGACTCGCCGCAAAAAATACGTCCAACAGCCACTCCATAAAAACCACCGACTAATTGTTGATCTTGCCAGACTTCTACCGAGTGACAATCACCCACATCATGCAATGTTTGGTAGGCGTTAATCATCGCTTCTGTGATCCACGTTTGATCTGGGCCGCGTGATTCAGCACATTGGCGGATCACGGCATGACATGCATGATTGAGTGTAATCGTATACGGTGATTTACGCATAAATTTACGTAAACTTTTACTGGGCGTAAATTGCTGTGGAATAAAAACACCTCGAGGATCAGGACTCCACCATAAAATAGGCTCACCTTGTGAATACCATGGAAAAATACCATGACGATAAGCTTGGTATAAACGTTGTGGACTAAGATCGCCCCCAAAAGCGAGCAGACCATTAGGGTCAAGGAGTGCGGTATTTGGATCTGGGAATTGCAATGAAGACGGATCAATTTCGGGTATATAAATCGTCATTTTTATCAATAATATGCGCGTCAAAGGCTACTGTTATCAATATAACATTTAACGACTGATAAAAAAAACGCCAATAATCACAATTGATTATCGGCGTTATATTGGTGCTAGTGAGTTAAGCTGTGGTTAAATACGACGACATAATTCAGCGTATCGACCATTTTGTGCCAGCAGTTGTTGATGCTGGCCATGTTCAATGATCTCACCTTCGTCCATTAAGCAAATTTGATCCATACTATCGAGACCAACTAAACGGTGAGTAATAAATACCACGGTTTTGTCTTTGGCAAACTCAAGTAATAAGGTCAATATTTGCTGTTCAGTACGGCGATCAAGTCCTTCCGTTGGCTCATCTAACAATAGGATCGGTGCATCATGAAGGAGGGCGCGCGCAATACCAATACGACGACGTTCACCACCAGAGATATGTCGACCACCATCGCCAAGCCAGGTGTCTAAGCCTTTATCGTCGAGTAAGCTATTAAGACCGACTTTATGGAGTGCTGCTACAAATTGCTCATCGGTAGCATCAGGTTTGGCTAAGACTAAGTTCTCACGTAATGAGCCATTAAAGACATCAACGCGTTGACTGACTACGGTAATAGCATTGCGTAGTGCAGGTTCACTCCAACGTGGCAGTTCGACCCCATCAAGTAGGATTTGACCTTGCTGAGGATCCCAGCTACGCGTTAGTAATTGCAGTAAGGTTGATTTACCACAACCCGTACGTCCAAGCAGGGCTAATTTCTCGCCTTGTTTAATGTTAAGCGACAGGTGCTTAACGACTGGTTTATCGCTGCCATAATAGGTGTAGCTAATATCATTAAGACGAATATCACCCTTAGCAATAGCGCTGTAACCTTTTGGATAAAACACAGTGTCAGGCGTTGCTTCAATAATTTCATTAAGGCGTTTAGCTGACGATAATGTTTGACCTAAGTATTGGAATGCACCAGCGACTGGCATCATCATTTCAAAACTTGCCATGGTCGTAAATGCCACCATTGCAACGAAAGGATCAGGCGCATTACCTGCGATACCGTTAGCTGCAATCCACATAATGAGCACTAGCGTCCAGCCTGTTGCTGCCATTAATAGACCGTTAGCAATGCCGGTTAAGCTTGCCATTTTTCGCTGAGCATCAAGTAATTTATCTTGCTCTGCTTCCGCTTGTTGACGGTAGCGTTCTTCAGCATTAAACAGTAATAATTCAGCGTGGCCTTGGATCCAGTCTAACAGCGTGATGCGGTAGTTGGCTTTAGCGTGGGTTAATGTTTCACCATTGCGTTTACCTAAACGATAAAAAACAATCGGTAGAATAATCATTAATGCCAGTAAAATGCCACCCAGCGTAAAACCAATGGTGGGATCAAACCAAGCGAGAAAGCCAGTAACAATGGTAATACCTAAGATACCGATAACCAGCGGGCTGACTAAACGTAAATAGATATGATCCATCGCATCAACATCAGCGACTAAACGGTTGAGTAAATCGGCATCACGTAAATTAGCGTGGCGACCGGGAATTAAAGGCGTTAATTTACGGAAAAAGAATAACCGTAAATCAGCCAGCAATTTAAAGGTCGCATTATGGCTAACCACACGTTCCCCCCAACGGCCAGCAGTCCGTGACATTGAAAAGCCACGTACACCAGCGCCAGGTAACATGTAATTAAAGGTTTGACGAGTAATAATACTTAGACCAGCAACGGCAGAGGCGGCAATAAACCAACCTGATAACGTCAATAGACTAATGGCAGATAATAGTGTTAATAAACCTAAAATCATGCCTAAAGTTAAGCCAAACCAGTGTTTACGATAAAGTTTAAGGTAAGGGATTAAATCACGCATCGAGATCCCTCTTATCGGTATGAGTGAGCATGTCGGCGAGTAAACCTTGATGACTAATGGTATCAAAAGTACCGTTCTGAACTAATTTACCGTTATCCATAACCAGAATACGATCCATCACATGCAGTTGATCAAGGCGGTGGCTCACCATTAAGGTGGTGCGGTTAGTGACTGCTAACGCTAAACTTTCAAGCACTAAACGTTCACTGTTAGCATCAAGGCTGGCTGTGGGTTCATCCAGTAACCAAAAAGCGCCGTTTTGTAGCATCGCACGAGCAACAGCAATACGTTGTGCTTGACCGACAGATAAACCACCTGAGCGATCACCTACATGATGTTCATAGCCTTTTTCAAGACGTTGAATAAATTCATCCGCATAGGCTTGGCGAGCAACGTGATCGATAGCCTCATTACTGGCACTTGGATCACCAAGGGTAATGTTGTCACGTACAGTACCATGGACTAACAATGGATTTTGACCGACCCAACTGATCGCTTGACGCCATTGATCATGTTTAAGTTCGTTCAGTTCGACATTATTAATTTTAATACTGCCGCGATAAGGTAAAAAGCCGAGTAGGGCATTGAGTAAACTGGTTTTACCTGCACCACTTGGACCAATTAACGCCACATGTTCATTAGTATTAATGGTAAAGCTCAATGGTCCAGCCAATACTTGACCTTCAGGGCTGAGTACTTCGAGATCGGTAACGGTTATTTGAATCGCATTTGGCGTTGGTAATGGTTTTTCACCGCTGCTCATTTCATCTGCTTCAATGTTTAAGAACTCAACAATAGATTCAGCCGCACCAATCGCTTGTGCTTTTGCATGGTAAAACGTACCAAGATCGCGCAAGGGCTGATAAAACTCAGGTGCGAGCACTAATACAAATAAACCAGTAAATAGCGTAACAGGTACACCGTAGTTACCAAAATTGAGTTCACCAATGAACATGAAGCCAAAATAGACCGCAACAATGGCAACAGAAATAGCAGAGAAAAACTCTAATACTGCCGACGATAAAAAGGCGAGTCGTAGTACTTCCATGGTGCGTTTACGCAACACATGTGACGCTGCGTCTAAATTTTCAGCTTCAGCATCAACGCGATTAAATAACCGTAGAGTTGATAAACCCTGTAAGCGGTCATAGAAATGCCCAGATAAACGCTGTAAGGCTTTAAAGTTACGACGGTTAGCATCTGCAGCACCTAAACCGACTAATGCCATAAAGAAGGGCACTAAAGGCGCAGTAATAAGGAAGATTAAGCCAGCAGCCCAGTTCAGAGGGAATACTACCACTAAAATAACCACTGGAATTAATACCGCCAGTGACATTTGTGGTAAATAACGCGCAAAGAAATCCTGCATTTCTTCCACTTGTTCAAGCACTAGACTTGCCCATACACCCGCAGGTTTGCCTTTAATATAAGCAGGACCTAGGTTTTTTAAGCGGTTGAGAATTAATTGGCGAATGTGGAGTCGAATTTGTTCACCGCAGCGATAGCCACAAACTTCTCGTCCCCAGCTACATAATGCACGTAATCCAATAATAATAATAAGGCCAACAAACTGATTTACGAGTTGGTATTTATCCGTATGTTCGATGATCAGTTGATGCAGAATATTGGCTAATAAAGCCGCTTGCCCGATAAGCAATAATCCCGAAATAAACCCCAAGCCAATACTGAACATCATCCAGCGTTTAGCGAGTTTACTTTGGGATTTTAACCATTTGGTCAAATCGCGTTGTAATTCTTTATCCATATAAATAAGGTTTCATTACGGTATTTATGGTGAGTTGCTCTTACCGCACTATGGTTGAGATGCATAGTGCGGTAAGGGAAAAAAGCCACAGTATAAACAGTCGCTTTATGTTATTTATTGTTGGTCAGCTAATGCATCTAAATAACGTTCTGCATCGAGTGCTGCCATGCAACCTGTTCCCGCAGAGGTAATGGCTTGACGATAGGTATGATCCATCACATCACCCGCAGCAAAAATGCCCTCAACACTGGTTTGAGTTGCGTTACCGTGAAGACCTGATTGGACTTTAATATAGCCATTTTCCATATCAAGTTGACCATTGAAAATAGCCGTATTTGGCTGGTGGCCAATCGCAATAAATACACCCATTACATCAAGTTCTTCTGTCGCACCTGATTGGGTATCTTTAAGACGTAAACCTGTTACACCCATGTCGTCACCTAATACTTCATCAAGGGTGCGATCAGTGTGCAAAATAATGTTGCCATTGGCGACTTTATCCATCAGACGATTAATTAAAATCTTTTCTGAACGGAAGGTGTCACGGCGGTGAACAAGGTGTACTTCTGCGGCAATGTTTGACAGATATAACGCTTCTTCAACAGCAGTGTTACCACCACCAATAACGGCTACTTTTTGGTTGCGGTAGAAGAAACCATCACAGGTAGCACAAGCCGATACACCACGGCCTTTAAACGCTTCTTCAGAATCTAAACCAATATATTTAGCAGAAGCACCGGTTGATATAATCAATGCATCACAGGTGTATTCACCCGTTTCACCTTTGAGGCGGAATGGGCGTTGGCTAAAATCAGTTTCGCTAATAAAGTCAGTAATGATTTCAGTATCAAATTTTTCCGCATGGGCTTTCATGCGATCCATTAATGCAGGGCCAGTTAGCTCGTCTGCATCACCCGGCCAATTTTCTATTTCTGTCGTGGTCGTAAGTTGACCACCTTGCTGCATACCAGTGATCATTACTGGTGAGAGGTTGGCACGTGCTGCATAAACCGCCGCGGTGTAACCTGCAGGTCCAGAACCAAGGATGAGTAGTTCACAATGTTTTACGTTACTCATTTTTTCTCCAGGCTGAATATTATTATTATGAAAGACTGATTGTAGGTAAATTGCAGTCGTAAAGGAAGAGGATGTAAGACAATCAATAATTTGTTGGCACTATTGGCGTTGAGCCATAAATGTTTAACAGCACTTGAGTTGCATTAAATTGTAGATGTTACATTGATCACAAAAATACCGTAGCGGCCGAGGTTTTTGAAGCGTTAAAAGTGAAAAGTCAGATCGTGATTTTTTGATCTAGCACAAGCTTAATTAAGAAAAATAGTCAATAAGTCACATTTTAATTTTGCGAATAACGAGAGTTTAGCGATTGATTTAAGCGTTAAGACTCGATAAAAAACACCAATTTGTTAACCTATTTGTATTGATGTGATTAATTTGCTTTGATAATCAACTTTATTTTGGTACAAATAGTTAAATGTTTGTTTTTTAATGGCTGCTTTCAGGACAATCCTCGGATGTTAGGGTGTAACCGCTATCACTACTCTGAAATAGAATTAAACAATTATTGTAAATAAATAGCATGATCATCTGATATTTATCACTGATTGTTTGACTATTAGAGTATTTGATTCTAAAAATAGATAAGATGTAGTATATTTTTTTGCAAGGAAGTGAGAAGGTGGAATATAAATGGTAGATACCAAAAAGAAACCATCCAAGGAATTGGATCGCATTGACCGTAATATTTTGAATGAACTTCAAAAAGATGGTCGAATTTCAAACGTAGAGCTTTCAAAGCGTGTTGGCTTATCACCAACGCCATGTCTCGAGCGTGTACGTCGTTTAGAGCGCCAAGGCTATATTAGTGGGTATACTGCACTACTAAATCCACAGTTTCTTGATGCTTCATTATTAGTATTTGTTGAAATCACATTGAACCGTGGTGCACCAGATGTTTTTGAGCAGTTTAATAAATCGGTACAAGAACTAGAAGATATTCAGGAATGTCATCTTGTTTCTGGTGATTTCGATTACTTGTTGAAAACACGTGTGTCAGATATGTCAGCTTACCGTAAATTGCTTGGCGAAACGTTATTGCGTCTTCCGGGTGTTAACGATACCCGTACCTATGTTGTTATGGAAGAAGTTAAGCAAAGTAATAACTTGGTTATCAAGACTCGCTAAATATTCGCGATTTAATCAATGTGATAGCGTCAAATATATACACCCTGAATGACATGATTGTTGTTCAGGGTGTATTTGTTTATACCTAATAAGAATAAAAATTGCTGTTTAATTATCCAGATGTCGGCATGAATTGACATAATGATGAATTTATTTGATAACTGACCGTCTAAAATAAACAATGCTTAGCCGTTTGAGATAGTTAACTTTTATGGTTTACCATTTATTACTGAACACTAAAAAAAATTGTATTTTAAAGGGTGTCGGACACAGACAATGTGGTCTTTTAGTATAGAATGATGGCATTAAGACATTTACTTTATATTTGTGAGTTTGCCAACGATATCGCTTGGTATTTGATACTGTGTTGCGCTTAGCTGCAAAGTATTAGCGTTGGTCGCTGAAAATATCAGCATTTTGGCAAAAATATTCGAATTTGATAGAAACACCGGAGTTATTCTTGAGGAAGTTTAAAGGTAAAAAACTGCCCAAAATGCGTTTATCAGGTGGGCAACGCATTATTGAAGGTTTTTTGATCATCAGTATTTTAGTTGCCATTTATATGATGGTCGCGCTAGTCACATTTAATCCCGCCGATCCATCTTGGTCGCAGACTGCTTGGGAAGGCGTTGTTCAAAATAAGGCCGGCTCATTTGGCGCATTAGTCGCAGATACACTGTTCTTTATTTTTGGGGCACTGGCCTACATTATTCCCATTGCTTTAGTGTTATTAGGGTGGTTTATTTACTATCGCCGCTCTAAAGTATTGTCACTGGATTATATGGTTTATGGTACCCGCTGGGTGGGGTTAATGTTATTAATTCTAAGCAGTTGTGGTTTGGCTGATCTTAACTTTGATGATATTTGGTATTTCTCATCAGGTGGTGTGATTGGCGATGTTGTTGCAAATATAACCTTACCGCTATTAAATGTACTCGGGGCAACCTTACTGCTTATGTGCTCATGGGCGATTGGTTTTACCTTATTTACCGGAATTTCATGGACAACAATTGCTGATTTGTTAGGTGAAAAGACGTTAGCAAGTTTAACGTGGATCCTGAATAAATTACGTTCAGATAAGCACGAAATCATGCGTCCGTTTGCGACTGAAATCGCAGCAGAATCGGATATGCCTTATGCAGAACATCTGCATAACGGAAATAATGATGATCAAGATGATTTATTACTCTCATCTTATAAAGGGACTTCTCATCAAGAGTCGGCGATAGCACCGTCTTTTGAGCGAAAGGATCCTGTTTATCCCCCTACTCATACAACCCCTATTATTCGCCCAACAGCAGCCGTTATTGATCCATTAATGGATACTGCATCGACATTACATGCTGAACCTCAACCATATGTAGCACCAGCAGAACAAGC
>SAMEA5043655__coassemble_75_pt1 | contig 23902 bp, 20 predicted proteins | sample SAMEA5043655__metabat2_low_PE_001 | metagenome-assembled genome bin SAMEA5043655 (sample SAMEA5043655) | Gadus morhua
TCTAAGCTAAGACCATGTAATGGGTTATTTTGTAATAATTGCTGCTCTAGCGTCAATTCTTTTGGCGCTTTTGGGGTTTGTGGTTGTTGCTCTAACTCTGACATCATTATTCCTAGCAGGTATTGGCTGAGTGCTAGAGTTATTATACTGGTAATCACTGACGACGCATCAATAAAAAAGCCATGATTTTTCTTATTGCAGATTAATTGTCATTCAGATTGATGATTTAACTTGCTTACGATACCCTTACTGCATAAATAATACCAAACAGTCGTTATGTATATCACCGCATAGGAGTCGACAATGAGCATGGAAATTTGGTTTACCTTTTTATGTGCGAGCATATTACTATCGATCATCCCCGGCGCTGGGGCTATTTCAACCATGTCAAACACCATTAAGCATGGCTTTAAAACCACATTAGTCGGTAACCTTGGTCTACAAACGGGCAATCTGATTAATATCATCATTGTTGGTGCAGGGCTCGGGGCTTTGTTGGCAGAATCTGAAACGGCTTTTAGCGTTATCAAATGGGGCGGTGTGCTTTATTTAATTTACCTCGGTTATCAAAAATTCCAAGAAGCTGGCACTATTCATTTAGATCAAATCAATACTGTAACCACCTCTTATTCTCGACTGTTTACTAAAGCGGTTATTGTTAATATTACTAACCCTAAAAGCATTATGTTCTTGGTCGCCCTACTGCCACAGTTTTTAACCCCAACAGGTTCCCATTGGTATCAATTAACCTTGTTAGGTTCAACCATGATCGTGGTCGATTTAGTGGTAATGGTAGGTTATTCGCTATTAGCAACACGGTTAATGCGAGTCGTAAAAGATGCTCGGCGTATGAAGTTACAAAATCAAATTTTTGGGTCGTTATTTATTGGGGCTGGCACGCTATTGAGTTTTAGTCGTCATCATTAATGACTGCAGATGCTTTGCTTTTCTAAATAGATATAAAAAAGCGAGCATCAAGCTCGCTTAATAATAGATCTCAGTTTTATGAGTTATAAAACGAGCAACTTATTCCCAATCAAGAATAACTTTACCCGACATGCCCGAGCGCATAACGTCAAAGCCTTGTTGGAAATCATCAATCTTATAGTGGTGAGTAATGATTGGCGTTAGATCTAGGCCGGATTGAATCAAGCTTGCCATTTTATACCATGTTTCAAACATTTCACGACCGTAGATACCTTTAATAACTAAACCTTTAAAGATAACCTGAGTCCAATCAATGCCCATGTCTGATGGTGGGATGCCAAGTAAAGCAATCTTACCGCCATGGTTCATGCTTGATAACATGCTGTTAAATGCCATCGGATTACCTGACATTTCTAAACCAACATCAAAGCCTTCCTTCATGCCTAGCTCAGCCATAACATCGGTTAAGTTTTCATTGGCAACGTTAACCGCACGAGTCACACCCATTTCACGCGCAAGGTTCAAACGGTATTCGTTCACATCGGTGATCACAACATGGCGAGCACCAACATGCTTAGCAACGGCTGCTGCCATAATACCAATTGGACCAGCACCAGTGATCAATACATCTTCACCAACAAGATCAAATGACAGTGCTGTGTGTACAGCATTACCAAATGGGTCGAAGATTGAGGCTAAATCATCTGAAATATCATCAGGGATTTTAAATGCATTAAAAGCAGGAATAACTAAGAACTCTGCAAATGCACCTTCACGGTTAACACCTACACCGACAGTGTTACGGCATAAATGGGTACGGCCGCCACGACAGTTACGGCAATGTCCGCATGTGATATGACCTTCACCAGAAACACGATCACCTAAGTTAAAACCACGCACTTCTTGACCAATGCCGACGACTTCGCCCACATATTCATGACCTACAACCATAGGTACAGGAATGGTTTTTTGTGACCATTCATCCCAGTTGTAAATATGTACGTCTGTACCACAGATAGCTGTTTTCTTAATACGAATAAGTAGATCATTATGCCCCATTTGCGGCTTATCTACTTCAGTCATCCAGATACCTTCTTCAGGCTTTAACTTAGCAAGAGCTTTGATTTTCATAACACTTAATTCCATAAAGCTAGAACGAACAATGAGTAACGTTCTATACAATGACCCTAGCTGATTGCTAAGGCCATGCCGATGTTAACAACGAAAAACGAATTAAATAATAGCCATCTCTTTGCCGACTTCGATAAAGACATCAATCGCTTTATCAAGTTGCTCACGGGTATGTGCCGCAGACATTTGAGTACGAATACGTGCTTTACCATTTGGTACAACTGGGAATGAGAAACCCACCACGTAAATGCCTTTCACTAATGCGCGTTCTGCAAATTCAGCAGCCACTTTTGCATCACCCAACATAATTGGAATGATTGCGTGATCAGCACCTGCCATTGTAAAGCCAGCATCCGTCATACGAGTACGGAAATGAGCGGCGTTGATCCATAGGTTGTCACGTAAATCACCGCTTTCAGCCAGTAGGTCAATAACGCGGTTTGATGCAGCAACAATCGCTGGTGCAACAGAATTTGAGAATAAGTATGGGCGTGAACGCTGGCGTAACCAATCAATCACTTCTTTCTTACCAGACGTGTAACCGCCTGATGCGCCACCCATTGCCTTACCTAGCGTACCTGTAATGATATCAATACGATCCATTACATTATGGTGTTCATGTGTGCCACGACCATTTGCGCCCATAAAGCCCACTGCGTGTGAGTCATCAACCATCACAAGTGCGCCATATTTCTCAGCTAAATCACAAATAGCAGGCAAGTTAGCAACCACACCATCCATTGAGAACACACCGTCAGTAACGATCAATGTATTACGTGCACCCGCTTCTTTAGCGGCGATCAATTGTTGCTCAAGCTCTTCCATATTGTTATTTGAGTAACGGAATCGCATTGCTTTACATAATCGCACACCATCAATAATCGATGCGTGGTTTAGTGCATCAGAAATGATCGCATCTTCAGCACCTAGAATCGTTTCAAATAAACCGGTGTTAGCATCAAAACATGAGGTATAAAGAATGGTGTCTTCCATTCCTAGAAAATTCGATAGTTTTTGCTCTAATTCTTTATGCGCATCTTGCGTACCACAAATAAAGCGTACTGATGCCATACCAAAGCCATGTTGATCCATGCCTGCTTTTGCTGCTGCAATCAGTTCTGGGTGGTTAGCTAAACCTAAGTAGTTATTGGCACAGAAGTTCAAAACTTCTTCACCTGATTGAATCGACACTGCCGCTTTTTGAGCTGATGTGATAATACGCTCAGATTTGTACAATCCTTCAGCTTTAACATCTTCAATTTGCTGATTAATTTGCTTATAGAATGCAGAAGACATGTGTTCCTCACAGATTTATTGGATGGTAAATAAAGCTCAAGCGCTAATAAAATCTAAAATCTACTCTATCTAGGCCAATAACATACTGCCAGTGCAGTATTAAATATCGAAACCTAAATGAATAGCATTCCTTTTACACCTTTTTTATTTGGAAATCGTTAACTATTTGGTGTTTTTTATCAACTCTTTGAACTAGAACTTAATTGGTTACTTTTCAGCATTCTAATTCAAACTCAACCACAGTATTATCCCACACCATGGAAAATGATTATTGACCCTTAGGCACAAATGAATGGAAACTAATAAGCTCATCGCACTAATGCCAGATCTGGCAGTATTTATCGTGGTTGTTGATGAAGGTAGTTATACCGCAGCAGCTAAAAAGCTCAATGTCACCCCTTCTGCGTTGAGTAAACAAATTTCACGCCTAGAAACTGCACTTTCCGTTAAATTATTAGAACGTACTACCCGTAAGCTAATGATCAGTGAATCAGGTAAGCGTATTTATACCCAATGCACTACGATGTTTGATGCAGCTAAACAAGCTGTTGAAATTTCGCATTCAGAGCCGATTGTACCTGCGGGCATGATAACGGTTGCCGCTCCCAAAGCATTCCTATCAATTGTCTTACAGCCTTTAGTGACTCCCTTCTTGACCCAATACCCTGATATTCAATTAAAACTTAAAGCTCGTGATGGTGAAATTGATATTCTAAAAGAAGGCATTGATGTGGTATTTAGACTCACTGAAAAACCCAGTGAAGATTTGGTATTAAAACAAATAGGCAAAGTTGACCTGATGTTATGTGCCAGCCCTGATTACCTCGCACAACGCGGCACGCCCAAAACGCCATTAGATCTTGTCGATCATGATTGTTTGTATTTAGGGGAAACCAGTACCGACAATATTTGGGAATTTGAACAACAACACATTCGCCATCGCGTAACGGTTAGTGGTCGTTATGCAGTTAATCACTCTCAAATGCGACTTAATGGTGTAAAAGACAACTTAGGTATTGGTATCTTTCCTGACTTCGTGATCAAGGATGCATTGCAACAAGGCAGTGTTATTCGAGTCTTACCTACATGGACAATACGCGGTAATTATCACGGTGATATCGCGCTTCAATATGCACCAACCAAGTTTATGCCAGCTCGGCTAAGAGCATTTATTGACTACGTAACAGCAAATTTTAACTCGTAAATCATTGATTAATTGAGAAAATGTGCGTTTTTGTCACTTTTAGTTTTTTTAGGGACTCATTTTTGTCGTGAAGATAAAGTTATCATTTAAGCACTACTGATAGACTTAATGCATAAAAGGTCATCACAAAATAAAGGACAACCTGTCCTCTCAATGTATGCCTCCAATGCGAAAGGATCAGTGTTTATGCACTCAAAAATCATAGAAAATCATGATGAATTAATCCACTGGATGCGTTTAGTCGAGAATACATATGGCCGTTCAATTCTAACTGATACGGCAATTCATTTTGTTTCTGGTACTTATGATGACGGTACAACGGGTCATATGATTGAAATTTGTGATCTTGACGATGCAATCATCGCAAGCTCAGCAGTTAGTGATGAATTAGTTGAATTTGCTAATAAAATGAATAGCGTTGTACAACAGCAAGGATCTCAAAGCCTCGCCACTTCACGTGCTGTTATGCATTGATCGCAATAGGATAAATATCCTATTTGCACTTTATTTCTCAGTCACTTCTGATTACAGTGGCTGCATACCTTATACTCTAATCAGTATAATTAATTGATTTAGCGCGTGTGATAAGTCATTGCCGTTAAATAGAAATATAGTGGAAATCGCGATGGAAAAATATATTGGCTTAATGTCAGGAACAAGTATGGATGGCGTTGATGCTGTCCTAGTAGAAATTGACAACCATAATATTAATTTACTTGGCTCGCATCCTTTTGCTATGGGTAATAACCTTAAACAATCTTTATTAGATATTTGTTTAGGTCAACCTACTAATTTACAAACATTGGGTGAGCTAGACCACCGCTTAGGTCACCTTTTTGCTGATGCCGTATTAGCACTACTTGCAAACACTAATACTACCGCAGCAGAAATCACCGCTATTGGCAGCCACGGTCAAACGGTGTTTCACTCCCCCCATACTGAATATGCATTTACGATGCAAATTGGGGATGCCAATATTATTGCCGCTAAAACAGGCATTACGACCATTGCTGATTTTCGCCGTAAAGACATGGCATTTGGTGGACAAGGTGCGCCGCTTGTTCCCGCTTTCCATCAACAGCTTTTTAGTTCAATCCAATGTACCCGCGTTATTTTAAACATTGGTGGCATTGCCAATATCACCGTATTAGAACCCAATAAAGCAGTGACAGGGTTTGATACAGGCCCTGGCAATATGTTGATGGATGCATGGATCAACCTCCACCAGCAAAAAAGTTATGATGAAAACGGTAATTGGGCACGTTCAGGAACAGTGAATTCAGTATTATTAACCCGCTTATTGTCTGAGCCGTATTTGCAGCAATCAGCCCCTAAAAGCACTGGCCGAGAATTATTTAACCTCACATGGCTAGAGCAATATTTAGTAGAACCTGCGATTGCTGATCTGCAACTCTCTGCTTGCGATATTCAAGCAACACTCACTGAATATACCGCGCAAACTATTGCTAATGACGTTAAAAAAACAGGTTTAACCGCTGCTATTACGCCAAATGAACTATTAGTCTGTGGTGGCGGCGCTCATAATCCTATTTTAATGCAGCGCCTTACCGAGTTATTGCCAAGCTGGCAGGTTATGACAACCGCAGATCGTGGTGTAGATATTGATAATATGGAAGCAATGGCATTTGCATGGCTAGCCTATCGCACCATGCACCATCAATCAGGTAATTTACCCGAAGTCACTGGAGCCAGTCGTTTAGCGCAATTAGGGGCAATTTACCCTGCCGATTAACGATATATTACGCTTTGATGATTCTTGTACTTTGATAATAATTGGCCTTTGATGAGAGTTTTCCATGAACACACCCGCTACCAATAGACAATATAAAAATCTCGCTCTGATTGCTTGCTCGACTCAATTTGAGCCATCACAAGTGCCTCAGGTTACTGCTATTTTGGCTCAACATGGTTATCAGGTCAGTTGTCATTATTTACAGCAAAACATCTCTGATCTTGGCTATGTTGATACTGATCAAGCGCGAGCACATAACTTAATTAAAGCCTTACTTGACCCAACTATTGATGTGTTGTGGTTCTATCGTGGTGGTGGTGGCGCATTAAACTTGTTGCCTTATTTACACCGCTATAAACAGCAGCTATTAGCCATACCCGAAAAAATGATTGTTGGGTTTAGTGATGTCACTGCAATTCATGGGTTCTTAAATAATGAACTTGGCTGGCGCTCTATTCATGGTGTTAATGCCAATAACCATTTAGAAATGGATTCAGCCAATCAACAACCATTACCCGATATTGCAGCACTGATAGCTGAGGGAATTACGTATAATAATGTATTACCCCTTAACGTATTAGCACAACAAACTGCATCAGTCAGTGGTATGTTGATTGGTGGTAACCATACCCTTGTGGCTGCAACATTTGGTACCCACTACCAACCCGACTTTGAAAATAAGATCTTATTACTGGAAGATATTGGGGTTACCTTTCGTCAGTTAGATCGTTATTTACAACAATTACTATTTCTAAAAGAATGTAATGTTAAGGCGATTATTTTTGGTCAATATTATTCCACAGAGCCAACCGACCAAGAACGCATAATGTATAAAACAGTATTACAACGATTCGCAGAGCAATATGATAAGCCTGTTTATTATTTGCCGTTCTTCGGACATGGTAAATACAACCAGCCCTTTATCTTAGGTGAAACTGTAACGTTACAGCGTAACATAGAGTCGGTCGAATTAGATGCCTCCGAATACATTACATTACGTCAAACCCCGCTGAATAATGCTGATCATTAGGCAATAAAAAAGGCTGCTGAGTATTACTCAACAGCCTTCTTATCAAATCAGATTGCGTGATTAATTCGCCATCATCTTAACGTGTTTTTTTACTTTCTTCATTGCCATCTGACGCTTTAGCGGTGAGAGGTAATCAATGAACAATGTACCGTTAAGGTGATCGATTTCATGCTGCATCACGATGGAAAGGAAATCATCACGATCAAAGCGTAGTTCGTTACCTTCACGATCTAATGCCGTAACAACCACTGATTCAAAACGCTCAACATCAGCATAATAATCAGGTACAGAAAGACAACCTTCCTGACCCATTACTTTATTTTCGCCACTTTCAACTACTGGGTTGATTAACACCAATGGTTGATCACGTTCATCAGAGATATCAATAACCACGATAGCTTCTTTGTGGCCAACTTGAGTTGCAGCAAGACCAACACCATTGCTTGTGCCATATAATGTCTCAAGTAAATCATCTACAAGCTGTTGAACAGATTCAGATTTAACATCAGTTACTGCTTCTGCTTGAATCGTTAGTCGTGGATCTGGAGCGGTTAATACTTGTAAAATTGCCATTTTATCTCTTACTTAATCTAGTGTTTAGGTTACTTTACGGTAACTTATCAGATTAACGCCAAGGATCAAAATCCCTGCGTATATTCTGTTGATAGTGCTACTTTACCTAAAAAGTGGCATTAGCAACAATTGATAATAACAATTAATTTGATAAGTGATCCTAATCTAACACGTTAATTACCATAAAAATGACTGTTTTATTAATATACTGTCATAATATAATCACAATAATCCTTTCCAACATTTTCCTGCTTTCAGTGCTTTTTTATATTTCTGCTCACTTTATTTATTATTTTATAAAAAAAACATTCATTAATAACTCCCCGTTCAATTAATTGCGAATAATGACAATTTCCAATCAAAAAATGACACTGCTACGACAATTAATTGACAGGTTAAATATTTGTTTTAAATGTTTTTTGTTACAAAATCACGCTTCTAATCAATAACCATTATGGTAGCATTTATTCGCTCTCTGATTATTACCTCTTATACTTATACTAGGGTTAAATAAATGAATAAAAAAACAACATTCCTAACATTAAACGCTATTGCTCTAGCGTTAACCTCAATGAGTTTTACTGCTAATGCTGGTGAAAAGATGGTTAACCCTGACGGTGGAGTGGTTGTTGGTTACTGGCATAACTGGACCGATGGCCGAGGCTATAAAGCAGGTAATGCCCCAGCAATGAGCCTAGAAGCCACTAACCCAATGTATAATGTGGTTGCTGTTTCTTTTATGAAGGTTTATGACACCGCAGAAGGTCGTATCCCTACTTTTCATTTAGACTCAGAAACAGGGTTAACAGAAACACAATTTATCGACCAAATTAAGCAACTTAACGATCAAGGTCGCGCAGTAATACTGGCACTTGGTGGTGCAGATGCACACGTTGAACTACAAAAAGGCGACGAAGATGCTTTCGCCGCTGAAATCATTCGTCTGACTGATCTTTATGGTTTTGACGGCCTAGATATCGACCTTGAACAAGCCGCTATTGATGCTAAAGATAACCAAACGGTTATCCCTGCTGCATTGCGCATAGTAAAAGATCACTACCGTGAACAAGGTAAAAACTTCCTTATTACTATGGCACCAGAGTTCCCATACTTAACGGCTGCGGGTAAATATATTCCTTATATTACCGGCCTTGATGGTTACTACGACTGGATCAACCCACAGTTTTACAACCAAGGTGGTGACGGTGTTTACGTTGAAGGCCCAGGCTGGATTGCACAAAATAACGATGAGCTAAAAGAAGAGTTTATCTATTACATAGCTGACTCATTAGTTAACGGTACGCGTGGCTTTACCACTATCCCACACGACAAATTAGTCTTTGGTATTCCAACTAACATTGATGCTGCTGCAACAGGCTTTATTAACGATCCTCAAGATCTATTTAATGCTTTTGCGCGCCTTGAAAAACAATCACAACCGCTTCGTGGTGTAATGACATGGTCAATTAACTGGGATATCGGTACTGACGCATCAGGTAAAGCATATAACAGTAGCTTCATTGAAACGTATGGTCCATTTGTTCATAGCCAAACACCACCTGTAGTACAACCGGGTAAACCAGCGATTGCAGGAATTACTGACGCTCGCGTTCAGCATAAAACCAACTTCGAACCAATGGCTGGCGTAACAGCGACAGATAAAGAAGACGGTAATCTAACATCTTCAGTTTCAGTGACAGGCAGTGTTGATACTCAACGTGTTGGTGACTATGTACTGACCTACTCTGTGATGGATTCTGATAACAACGAAACCGTATCACCGCGTAAAGTCACAGTGTTTAGCGCCCTACCAACCTTTACAGGCGTAGCAAATAGCGTAATTAAAGTGGGTGAAAATTTTGACCCAATGGCTGGCGTTTCTGCAACAGATGCAGAAGATGGTGATCTAACTACAAATATCTCAGTATCAGGCACTGTAAACCCTGCTATTGTGGGTTCATATGAGCTGATTTACAGCATTACTGACAGCGCAAACCAAACAGTAACAGTAAAACGTATTATAGTTGTTAATGATGGTTCTATCGTTTGTACCCCAGCATGGCAAGCAGATGCTACCTATGTTGAAGGTGATGTTGTTAATCACAACGGCAAAGAGTGGCAAGCAGGTTGGTGGACACAAGGTCATGAGCCGGGCACTACTGGCGAATGGGGTGTATGGCGCGAAGTCGGCAGCAGTGACTGTGGCGGTACTGAGCAACCAGATGTTGATTTTACAGCAACGTTAACGGGTGTTAATAGTAATTACACCATCACAAACGGCACTGCACAATTAACACTTAACTATAACGCCAACAAAGCAGGTTCAGTACAGATCAATGTTATTGATACGATGGGCTACCCTGTTTCAGGTGGTCAATTTACCGCAAACATAGATAGCAGCAAAACCATTAATATGGTGCTTGAGAATGTGGTTGCAGGTAAATATTCACTGCGCATGATTGCAGAATCAAACAGTGAAAACGTAGAGCAAAGTGCACATTTCACTCTTGAAGAGAAAGGTACTATTGAACCACCAGTAACGGATGCGCCTGCGTATGAAGTAGGTAAAAATTACCTTGCAGGTGATAAAGTTCTAGCTAGTGATGGTAATGTTTACCAATGTAAACCATGGCCTTACACTGCTTGGTGTGCAAGTGCTTCTTATGCACCTGCAACCTCTCAATACTGGGCTGACGCTTGGGATAAACTATAATTATCAACAGAATAATTATTGATAATTAACCATGAGCCAGTAATAAGTAAACTCACTTATTGCTGGTTTTTTTTAATAATGATAATGACTCAGCTTGTAAAAAAGCCTCTTCTAATGTTCGCGATAACATTTTTTTATCTATTGGTTTTGATAGATAATCATCCATCCCTGCAGCAATACAATGTTGTTTTTCTTGTTCGAGCACATTAGCCGTTAACGCAATAATATAGGGTTGTACGATATTCATACGTCGAATACGTTGTGTCGCTTCAATCCCTCCCATATTCGGCATCTGGCAATCCATCAATACCACATCCACCTCATGATGATGAATATACTCAATTGCCAATGCACCATCACTAACAATATTAATGTCTAACAATCCAAACGAGCCTAAAAACGCCTTTATTAATTGTTGATTCACCTTACTGTCTTCAACCACTAGGATGCGTTTATTAGAATAGTGGCTTAAATCATGATTATAATTTTCACTACAACGGGTTGTTTGCGGATGATCACAACATTTAAGATCAACATTAAACCAAAAAGTGGTTCCCTTACCCAGTTCACTCTCAACATTCAACGTCGTTAACATTAATTGGCATAAACTGTTAGAGATCGATAGCCCTAACCCTGTTCCGCCAAATTGACGCGAAATAGAACCATCTGCTTGCGTGTAAGAATCAAAAATAGCCTCAATACTTTCAGGCGCAATCCCAATCCCAGAATCTTTAACACTGAAACATAACTGCTGGTGTAGCCCTAATTGATCATGAGCCGTTGCAGCTGTGCTCTCAATATCACCTAATAACGCAACTCGTAATTCAATTTTCCCATGAGGTGTGAATTTAACCGCATTACCCAACAAGTTAGTCAATATTTGCCGTATTCTCCCCTCATCAGCATCAAAATAAGGTGCGATATTGGCATCAATATACGTCTCTAATTGAATGTTTTTTTCTTGTAACTCATGCTTAAAAGGAACAATGCAACCATGAATAAAGGTTGTTAAATGAAAATGATTAAAACGCAATTCGACATTGCCAGCTTCTAATTTTGAATAATCCAATATTTCATCAATAATGATCAATAGCGCATTGGCTGATTGCTTTATATACTCAACCTGTTGTTTTGATTGGTTATCTAAATCTCTATCTTCTAAACATTGCACAAAACCTAATACCCCATTCATTGGAGTGCGAATTTCATGGCTCATATTGGCCATAAAGTTACCTTTAATACGTAATGCTTCATTTAATTTATTGGTTTGTCGCTGTAACTGATTGTTCAATCCTTGTAATTTGGTTTCATTATTAAAAATATACTTATCTACTTTACTCAGTTCAATCGCTAATAGTGATACTTCGCTGTTGTCTTTTTTCAATACCGAAATATCTAATGTTCCAGAACCCATACTGGTTAATTCACGAATAAGATAATTAAGCGGTTGAGTGACTTTGTGGTACATATAAAAAAGAATAAACACAATAAAAAACAAAAAAGGTAAAACATAAATGAGTATTTGGGTCACGATAGTTTTAAATATATTACTGGCACTGTAATACACCACATATTTAAAAATAGGATCGCCATTAAAATAAGCGGGATAACTTAATAAATAATCTTTTTTATACCGAGATAATCCGGACATATACAAAAACGGTCGTAATGTCACATCCTGAGCATTATCTGAATGGTAATAATGGAGGAGTTTATTATTAAGATCGTATACGGAGAGTGAGCGAATTTCTTTATATTGACTAATTAATCGATTAAATTCTAAAGATGATTCTGTATCTTGAAATACAATTGTATCAATAAATACTGGTGCTAATGCATTCATCATTACTTTAACATTTTTAACTAACCGCTGAGTATTACTATAATAACTGAGAGTTAATGCCGTTAACATCACACAAATTAATACTCCACTCATCATTAATGCGATTTTATTAAACAACCATTTTTGTATTTTTAATGGTTGTTGAATGCAGTAATTCTCAGATGTCTCTTTCATAAAATACCCCTTTCGATCTACTTCTCTATGGGTAATCCTTTCTCTGACCACTCTAACCATGAGCCATCATAATGAGACACTTTAAATCCCGCTTGTTTCATTAAAAAATACGTCAACGTCGAGGCTTTACCTTTATTACAGTAAGTCACACTTTTACGGCTTTTATCTAAGGTTGCAAAGATAATATCTAATTGCTTAGGTGACTTTAATAGTTTGACCCCTGCTGTTGTCGTATTAAAAAACGTACTATTTTGAATACTCTTTGCTTTAGGAATATGCCCAAACTTCTCCGTTGCTGAACGCTTTCCCATAAATTCATCTAAGGTACGGCTATCATACAATTGATATAAATCACTATACGCGGCAACTTTAGCGACGGTTGTACTGGCATAGACGGATGAATTTAATACGGGAAAATACTGTGACGGTTGAGGTGTTGTATGAGTTTTCGTTAACGGATATTGTTCTGGCCATGCATCCATACCACCGTTAAGAATAGCGATATTTTTAATACCGTATAATTCTAATACCCAAAATAAACGAGCAGCATTTTTAAGATCACCTTGATCATAAATAATGATTTTTTGTGACGCTGTCACTCCTTTTTGTTGTAATAACGGCGCTATTTTTTTTATATTTTTTACATAATAAGCATTGTTAATTTCAACATAGGTTAATGCGGTTGGAAAACTAATTGCAGTATTAATATGCCCTTGCTGATATTGCTCTTGACTACGGGCATCAAAAATCATGACGGGCTGTTGATGCGTAATTTGTTGATGTAGCCAATGACTTTCTATCACCCATGGATGCTGACCTTCACTTGCATAGGTTGGGCTTATACCAAGGATAAATAAAACCATAACACTGAATATCGTTATTCTATATTTACTCATGGCTTCATCCCTGCTAATACACATAACTCACAAATTAATACCATTAGTTTCATAACAGTATTTATTAAGCGTAGCAAAGAACGTCAAAAAAGCCCGACATAATAGCCGGGCTTAATTTTCTTTTAAGGTATTATTTTAAGCAGCCATTTAATGAGGCTTGCCTAAAAATGTCCATGTTTCTAATACTGTATCTGGATTCAATGACACTGAATCAATACCTTGATCCATTAACCAACGCGCAAAATCTTCATGATCAGAAGGGCCTTGACCACAAATACCAACGTATTTACCAGTCTTATTTGCCGCTTTAATGGCTAACGATAGCATTGCTTTCACTGCGTCATTACGTTCATCAAATAAATGAGCAATATCGCCAGAATCACGATCTAAACCTAGTGTAAGTTGGGTCATGTCGTTAGAGCCAATTGAAAAACCATCAAAATATTTCAAGAATTCTTCAGCCAAAATAGCATTAGAAGGTAGTTCACACATCATCATCACTTTAAGGCCATTTTCACCGCGACGCAGTTCAAATTTAGCCAATAAATCAATCACAGAGGCAGCTTCACTGACAGTACGTACAAAGGGGATCATAATTTCTACGTTTTTAAGTCCCATTTTTTCACGAACACGCTTTATCGCTTCACATTCAAGCGCAAAACAATCTTGAAAATGTGGCGCAATATAACGTGATGCACCACGGAAACCCAGCATCGGATTTTCTTCGGTCGGCTCATAATTAATGCCACCAACAAGATTACGGTATTCATTTGATTTAAAATCAGACATGCGGACAATCACCCGCTGAGGCCAAAATGCAGCCGCTAACGTTGAAATCCCTTCCGTTAGTTTTTCAATGTAAAACTCAACTGGATTTGCATAACCGATAATACGTTTATCTATTTCTGCTTTTATTTCGGCACTTTGCTGATCGTAATTTAACAACGCTTTCGGGTGAATACCGATCATCTTATTGATGATAAATTCTAACCGCGCCAGACCAACACCTTCATTGGGAATACAAGCAAAATCAAACGCACGATCAGGATTACCCACATTCATCATCACTTTTAATGGTAATGTTGGCAATTGTTCAACTTCAGAACGACGCACTTCAAATTCAAGTATGCCATCATACACATAGCCAGTTTCACCTTGTGCACAAGATACGGTTACATTTTGACCATCTTGCAATAATGACATTGCATCACCACAGCCAACCACTGCTGGAATGCCTAATTCACGCGCAATAATTGCAGCGTGGCAAGTCCGTCCACCACGATTAGTCACAATCGCAGCCGCTTTTTTCATCACCGGCTCCCAATCAGGATCGGTCATATCCGCCACCAGCACATCACCTTGCTGAACTTGATCCATCTGCGATAAATCAGACACAATGCGTACAGGGCCACTACCAATACGTTGTCCAATTGCACGACCTTCAATCAACGTTTTGCCTTGATCATTAAGATGAAAACGTTCCATCACTTGTTGATTATCACGTGAACGTACCGTTTCAGGCCGCGCTTGAACAATCAATAACTCACCGGTATTACCATCTTTGGCCCATTCAATATCCATTGGACGACCATAGTGCTGTTCAATAATCAGTGCTTGTTTTGCCAGTTCCATAATTTCAGTATCGGTTAATGAAAACTGGTTCTGCTCTGCGGCGGTGGTGTCTGTTATTTCAACTTGTGTGCCTAATTCTTTACCATCCGCGTAAACCATCTTAATTAACTTAGAGCCAATAGTACGGCGAACAACCGCAGGATTTCCGGCTTTTAAGGTCGGTTTATGGACATAAAATTCATCAGGGTTTACAGCTCCCTGAACCACCATTTCGCCCAGCCCCCATGACGAGGTAATAAAGACGACTTGATCAAAACCAGACTCAGTATCAAGGGTAAACATAACACCCGATGCCGCTTTATCAGAACGTACCATACGTTGAATACCCGCAGATAACGCCACGCCTTCATGATCAAAACCTTGGTGAACACGGTATGAGATTGCACGATCATTAAACAAAGACGCAAACACATGTTTAGTCGCTTCAATAACCGCATCAATACCGCGTACATTTAAGAATGTTTCTTGTTGTCCAGCAAACGATGCATCAGGCAGGTCTTCAGCCGTTGCAGATGAGCGTACCGCAACGGATAGCATCTCATCCCCCTCTCCCAACTGTTGATAGCAGTGACGAATATCAGCTTCTAGTGCTGCGGGTAACGGGTTTTCAAGCACCCAGTTACGAATAGTCGCACCAGCTTGTTTTAGTGCATTAACATCATCAACATCCAACGTATCTAGTAACGCGTAAATACGTTGGCTCAATCCATCCGCTTGTAAAAATTGATTAAAAGCATGGGAGGTTGTCGCATAACCATTAGGTACTTTTACCCCAGCATTAGACAAATTAGCTACCATCTCACCCAGGGAAGCATTTTTTCCACCAACTCTATCAACATCATTCATTGATAGATCACTGTACCAAATAACATTCTGCTGCACGGTAGTTCTCCTTGATCATTTGCTAAAACGAGCGACACCCGCAATCGTTTGCGTAAACAGTGTTAAAGATATGCCATTTTGTGCTAACGTATCTCTTCGCTATTCCTGTGAAGCACAGAATTGCAACTTTTTTTGAAGGATTCAATATTTAATGCAGAATAAAACCAATTTTCGTGACGTGTTTTACATTTCAGACGGTACAGCGATAACAGCAGAAACGCTCGGCCATGCCGTTTTAGGTCAATTTTCGCTAGATCTTCAACAAACAACCTTGCCCTTTGTAGAGTCGACTGAACGTGCTCAACAAGTTAAAAATCTTATAAATCAATCTAATGAAAAATACGGCATCCAGCCTCTCGTGTTTTATTCTATGGTTATCCCTGAAATAAAGCAGATTATAGAACAAGCGAATGCGCTTTTTTATGATGTGCTGAAGGTATTAGTTGAGCCGTTAGAACGTGATTTAGCCATAAAAGCCACCCCACAATTACAGCGTTCACACAGTATAAATAAAGACTCTGCGAGTTATCATAATCGTATTGCAGCAATTGAATATACCCTTGCCCACGATGATGGCATTTCACTCAACCATCTAGAACAAGCCGATATTATTCTATTAGGAGTATCTCGTTGCGGAAAAACCCCCACCAGCCTATATCTCGCAATGCAGTTTGGATTACGCGCGGTTAATTACCCTTTCATCGCTGATGATATGTCGGCACTAAAACTGCCAAAAGCCATTGAACCCTACCGTTTTAAAACCTTTGGTCTTACGATTGATATTGAACGCTTAGTCGCCATTAGAAATGAACGCTTGGCTGATAGTCATTATGCAAGCCCAGAGCAATGCCAAGATGAATTGCAGAAAGTTGAAGCAATGTTCCGTCGTGAAGCCATCCCTTATTTAAACACCTCGTCATTATCGGTTGAAGAAATATCAACGCGGCTACTTTCAATGAGTGGTTTAAAAAGAAAAATGTGCTAAATCAACAAACTATTGGTAAAACTTATTACAAGCATAATATAAACATGGTTATTTGTATTATGCTTAATTAGAATGTTTATTTAGCATAAACACACTTGATAGCATGAATAAGAAACCTGATCGTCAAACAGCGATGCGCCAGCTTCTGAGCGATGTTAAGCAAGCGCTTCCACTTTATGAGCCTGAAACTTTTGTTTGTGGCCCAGATAACAAATGCATTGGCTGTCCTAAAAAACTATTAGAGTTAGTCGATACTGAAGTCAGTTATTGGGAACATGCGATTGAACGTGGTGTTATTCCACAATTTGATGAAATTCGACAGCTAGGCAAACTCTGTAAAAATGTTCGCCGTGGCTTAATACGAAATAATATAATGACCTAATGTCGCCCGTGCTATAATCCGCGATATTGTTCGTCGGCTGTTACCCTAACATTAGGGGAAGCCGTTATTTGATTTATTTATCTGAGATTTTACATGCCTTTCTCTAAGCTTGGATTAAGCGACGCTATCGTCAAAGCAGTAACCGATATGGGTTACACCACTCCTACGCCGATTCAAGAAAAAGCCATTCCGGTGGCACTAACCGGCAAAAACCTGCTTGCAGCCGCGCAGACAGGTACAGGTAAAACGGCAAGCTTCGTGCTTCCAATTTTACAAATGCTTGATGATGGTCAGCAAGTACGTGCCAAACGAGTGCGTGCATTGATTCTTGCGCCAACACGTGAACTAGCGGTTCAGGTTGAAGCAAATATTGCTCAATACAGCAAACACACTAATTTAACCTCAATGGCAATGTACGGTGGTGTCGATTACGAACCACAAAAACGTCGTCTTATTGAAGGTGTTGATATTTTAGTTGCGACTCCTGGCCGTTTACTGGATATGTACACTAAACGCGCTATTCATTTTGATGCGATTGAAATCTTAGTGCTTGATGAAGCTGACCGTATGTTAGATATGGGCTTTATCGAAGATATTAATAAGATCATCGAGCGTTTACCGCTTGATCGCCAGAACATGTTGTTCTCAGCAACCCTATCGGCTCAAGTGCGTCTTCTTGCAAAAACAGCGGTACGTAATCCGGTTGAGATCAGCGTTGCTAAAGATGAAGCATCACAACCTAAAATTGACCAATGTTTGATCACTGTTGATAAAGACATGAAATCTTCTCTATTGAGCCATTTAATTAATGAGCAACAATGGGATCAAGCGTTAATCTTTATTGAAACTAAACACGGCGCAGCGAAATTAGTTAGCCAACTTGAAAAACGTGGCATTGCCGCAGAAGCGATTCATAGTGGTCGTAGCCAAGGCTCTCGTGCGCAAGTATTAGAAGATTTCAAAGCAGGTAAAGTAAAATACTTAATCGCAACCGGTGTTGCTGCTCGTGGTCTAGATATTGATGAGTTAACTCGCGTGGTTAACTATGATCTTCCTTTCCCTCCTGAAGAGTATGTTCACCGTATCGGTCGTACTGGTCGTGCTGGTTCTAAAGGTGAAGCGATTTCATTTGTATCACGCGATAACTTCAAAAACTTATGCATGATTGAACGTCTGTTAGGCCATCTAATCGTTCGTAAAGAAATTGAAGGTTTTGTACCAACCAAAGAAGTGCCTATTTCTATTTTAAACTTCAAACCTAAATACATTAAACCTGAAGATGATAATAGTAACGGTGACAAGCCCCGTCGCAACGACAAGCCGCGTAGCAATTCACCAAGCACAGATAAACCAAAGGCAAAGAAGCCGAGAAACCGTAAGCCAATCACTGATCGTGATACTGGTATTCCTCGCGGCACACGCAAGCCTAAATCTGTGTAATTAATACAACATCGCCATCTTAGTGCACACATTAAGATGGCGATATGTATGATGAAACCTAGCTAGCAATCAGTAAAAGTAATATTAGGCGCGCTAATAGTGATTAAGCCGTCACCGATATGCTTAGTCGTTGTTGGTTTACTATAAATCATCACACCTTGAAATTGGCTGATTTGTCTAAATTCTAGATCAGAAAAGACAGCGGCTGATTGGCTATTTTTTGCTGTCGGTTTATATTCTACTTGCAAACACTTCCACCCCGACAGGTAAGCAGTATCTAATAGCCACCCCAAAAATGCATGCTCTACCCGCTTTGATTGAATACGACAACTGAACATCAAATCAATGACACGTTGTTGCTGAATATCAATAATACAAACCCCCACCGTACCATAATCACCGAATTTATCCTTTGCGGTTAAAAACAATGTCGCAACCAAAGGATCGTTAATTAACTCAGTTAACCTGTCACGATCATAACGAGTGGCTGAAAAATTCATTTGATTAGTGCGCTGTACTAATTCATGTACACGATCAATACTCGAAACTTGCGCCAAACCAACCGATAACTCAATATGAGAGGCCTTAATAAAATCAAAATATTGACCATCAAAACCACTGCGTACTGCTGATCGTTGTTGTTGAGCTGCATAAAAAGATCGTCTTAATCCTGATTCTACTGACGTTTGAGGATTAAATACCGCTAAATCTATTAATCTAAGATAGTCATCATCTTTAAATATACGCACTTGAGGATGGATCGCTTTTACTTCATTACGTTCAAATGCCGAATCATCAATAAAGGCAATGGTGTCTATAGCAACATTAAAGTTTTCAGCTATTCGTTGAATGGATTGGCTTTTCGGTTGCCAGTGAATTTCAGGGAAAATAAAATACTCCGCAATCCCTAAAGTATTAAGATGTGCCCATACCCTATTATGATCATTCTTACTCGCAATTGAGTTTACAATACCGCGAGCATCTAAAGTTTTTATAATCTCCACCACACCTTGCCGTAATTGAAGCTCTGACTCTCCATCCTCCACTAATACCCCCTTCCACAATGTATTATCTAAATCCCAAACCAAAATTTTAATCGGCTTATGATTAACTGATACCGCTAGCACCTTGTCATTATCAACTTGAGGCGATTGCTGAATAAATCCAACGAATCCAAATATCACAGTAATAGGCGTTGTTTGATCGTCTTCATTACGGTTAGGAATAATATTAATGAAATGCATTGTTTGAAAATCAACATAGGGAGCAATATCAATAAAGGGGATCATTATTTGGTGATAACCGGCAGGTTTTTTTAACCGATATTGGAATGGGGTTTGATTTAACTTTCCTGTGGTTGCTCGAATAACGATACTCAAATCGATTGCTTGTGGACTATATAGCTCAATCATAAACGCATCAAAATATGGACTTGGATTGATTGTTTGACTGAGATGATTTTTATAACGGGTAGCCATTCGTGCCACAATACCACGTCGCCCTGCAATGGATAATCGATCTAGCCATTGCCCACGTTGAGCCACAGACTCTGCCACTGCTGCTTTGTTATCAATAATATTAGCTTGCTCTGGTGCTATAACACCGATATAAGAGGTCGCCATTAACGCTCCCCACTGCTTAAAATCGACCTGAACAACGGATGATTTACGCTGTGGAATATGCAGCGGAACAATACCATTAATAAACCGTCGACAATGACCATCACGGCGTGGTTGGTAAAGCTCACAGGTTTTATAACACGCAGGCATGGCACATTCAGTACAATGTTCTTCCCACTGTAAAACAGAATACTTAACACAATGATCAATTACCGTTTGCCCTGAAACAAAAGCCTGCCGCACTTCATCAGGTAAACAAATCGCTTGTTGTAAATCTTGATCAGACAGCACTTCTAATTGATACATAGCAATACACTATTATTAACTTAATACTTATAGATACAAGGGAATGCTTGTTTGGGGTCCACAAAAACATGTTTTTTTTCTATTAATATCGGTATTAGTTTTTCAAGTAATAACAGCACCTTGCTACTATTATCGTGCATAAGAACAATATCATGTGGTTGGATTTCTCTGACTAAGCGCGCCAGCATTTGATCAACGGATTGATGCGAATATTGCCCCCATTCACCTGATTCAATTGACCATAAAATTACCTGCATATAATTACATTGAATAGCAGACCAAGCAGAAACGGATAACTTCCCCTGTGGCGGGCGAAATAATCTCGGAGTTGCCGCAATAAAGGGCTTTAGAATAGTCTGACAGTGTTTTATATCATTAGCATAAGCCTTAAAGCCTATCTCATCGGCCGTTTTATGCGCAAACGAATGATTACCAATATAATGACCATCAGCAACTATACGTTGAATAATCTCTGGATATAGTTGAGCTTGTTTGCCTAATATAAAAAATACCGCTTTGATTTGATGGTATTTAAGTACATCTAAGATGTGGGGAGTAATATCTGGACTAGGTCCATCATCAAACGTTAATAAAATCCCTTTTTCACGCATTGTGTAGGTGGCGATCCATGATGGGATAACGCTTTTTATAACGGTTTTTAGGCTTACCACGCATCCCATCCATTATTGACTTCTTTAATTAGGTATAGGCAGTAACAAAACCAAAGTCAATCGGCCACGACTATGCTGACATATACTCATATACATTGTTTTGAGAACCATACAATGCCATTGTACCTTTAAGCTCAAACCCTATTTTTTGTAATAACCGATTAGAACTCTCATTATCAAGTAATGTTACCGCTAAAACAGTATCTAAAGAATGAGCTTTCATGCCAGCATTGAGAACAGAAAAAGCCGCTTCAGTTGCGTACCCTTTTTGACAAAATTCAGTTAAAAATGCATACCCTAAATCAGGATAATCTAATTCTGCTCTTTTTAATAAACCACAGATCCCAATCGGCGTTGTTGTCTCTTTCAATAAGATCACGTTTAATCCAAAGCCATAATCTCGATAACTTGCTAATGGTCCATTCATTAAATAATTCACAGCATCGGCGTGTGTTCGAACATTCTTATCTGCAATATAACGAATAAATGATTCTTCATTTAATAACTGTATAATAAATTCAGCATCATCTAATGTTAATTGCCTTATTATTAATCTTTGTGTTTCAGATATTAGTTTCATTTAAATTGCTACCTCAAAACGCTAACGCTGTAATAACGTCAAACATCGATATTACTATCAATTACTTTCGATTTAACTGTAATAAATCCCACTTAGTACCGTATAAATCTTTAAACACGACAACTGTACCGTATTCTTCTGAACGAGGATCTTCGGTAAATTCGACACCTTGTGCCTTCATAAACTCATAGTCTCGCCAAAAATCATTCGTTTGAAGAAATAAGAACACACGCCCCCCAGCTTGATTACCAACAGACTTTAACTGCTCGTCATTACTGGCTTGTGCGAGAAGTAAATTAGTCCCTGTAGAGTTTGGGGGTGAAATTTGAACCCAACGTTTACCGCCGCCTAAGTCAGTATCTTCAACAAGTTCAAATTGAAGTTTCTTGGTGTAAAATGCTATCGCATCATCATAATTTTCAACAACTAAAGCAATATTACCGATTCGTTGTTCAATGGGCTTACTCATAACTTTCTCTCTATTATTTAAACGTAAGATTCTACCTGATTTAACCAACAAACTCATTTAGAAACGAACAATAGTCACTGCTCATGAAATAAAACGAAGAATATATTGAAAGTATGATGAATGTGCCTATCTACAAGAAAACCTACACGCATACGGATGGTAGTAACTTATTAGATCCTGCATATTATGGCGATACGGTCTTATTTCAATGGTCATAAAAAGTAAAATGCGTTTTCATAAATAGATCTAAATATCTCTTATTTTTTATCTCAATAATGCGTATAACTAAGAACACACTAATTGCGAGGATAAGATCATGTTTACAGAATACAGTGCATTAATCGATTCATTAAAAGGTAAAGATGTTCCATTTGACCGTTTATACAATAAACACAATACCTTAAATACTGAAATTGAAAAAATGACCGCAAAAGATGGTTTTGATGAAGTTAAAATCGATCAATTGAAAAAAGAAAAACTTTTACTAAAAGATGAAATATTAGCTTATTTAAAAAATGCCGCTAATAAATAACATTGATTAAAGCAGAAAAGATAATCACCCTCTTTATTTTTCTGCTTTAATATCTACCAAATGTATTTTTTAATACAAGATTACGAACGAAATCCCCATACTGCATCAATAAGTTTAACCATTAATTCTTTAGATACACCACTATCATCAAGCTCTGGCATATACTCAACAAAATCAGCACCTACAAACTTATCACTCGACGATATGCTATCAACAAGATGTAATGCTTCTCTTGCGGTTAAACCACCAACATTTGGTGTTGCACAGGCACGAAAGATACTGCCATCGAGCGCATCATAATCAAATGATAAATAAATATGATCATAGTCTCGTTCTAGCTTTTCCATTAACATTTGAACGACTTCATTAAAGCCATACTTTTCGATAAAAGCCATATCATAATTAGTAATGTTTAATTCATTAATCAAATCATATTCATTACGCATAAGATCTCGCACACCAATATAATAAATATCATCAGCATTAACAGTAATGTCTGCTGGCATATTCCACTCATTATAGGGATATAGATTCATTAACAATGCTAATGGTTTTCCATGTAAATTGCTGTCCAAACTATTATTAATATCAGCATGAGCATCAACCCAAACAATAGCGACTTTCTTACCTTGCTGCTGTTGATAAAACGCCATTGTCGCTTGTAGCGTTCCCACAGCAATAGAATGATCACCACCGATAGTTATAGGTATTCGACCATGATGATAACTCTCTAAGACTTTATTCTTTAAAGTATCAGCATAATCCATTAACGCTTTATCTTTATGATCACTATCAAGAGCGTTTTTAATATCCGTTGTTACACAACCAAGTTGATTAAACGGTGCGCCAATAATATCAAAACCT
>SAMEA5043655__coassemble_76_pt1 | contig 23579 bp, 16 predicted proteins | sample SAMEA5043655__metabat2_low_PE_001 | metagenome-assembled genome bin SAMEA5043655 (sample SAMEA5043655) | Gadus morhua
CGGGTTAGCACGTGTCCAAATTGGCGTCCAATAAAGTAGCCGATGCTATTACCAATAAAGCTAGCTCCCCAGCCAACCATCAGTACGGCGGGTAGTGACATTTTTCCGGATGCCGCTAATAAACTTGCCACGACTAATAATGACTGTCCAGGCGCAGGGATCCCCATGCCTTCAACCGCAATCGCGAGCGCTAAAATATAATAGCCATATTGCTGCAGCAATGGCGTGAGTTCAGTAATAATATGTTGAATCGATTCCATGGCCAGTCTATGTCAGAAAAATGAACATTAATTTGTGATGATAGACTGAATTTGGCAGAGACTCTAACGATCAAAGCCAAAAAGTAAGCTTACTAAAATGAACTTATACTAAAAAAACGGCTCTCAGTAGGTAAGAATTTATCGTGCAGCATGCTTAATGGTGTTTAACCCTGCTGTAAATATGACCTTTTGTGGTCACTCCGACAAATTTCAAAAAAACAATATTGAATATTTGGACTTCAATAGCCGCTTATATTGAAAGCCGCTACACTTAATATTATTTATTTAATACCGTCATGAATGGAAGCTCCTCACCTCGTATGCCAAGAATAAATAAAATACTGATCGGAATAATCGCAAGTGCGGTTATGGCTCTGATTGTGGCCCCTGACATTTATGCAGAGCCACCCACAAACACTGAGCCTACATATCAATTAGGTCAACATTATCCGTTAGTTTTACCGCTAATATCAGCGAAAACAACCGAACCTACGCCATACTCACCGCTAGCATGGAAAACGCATACCATCAAAAGTGGTGAAAACTTAGCGGTAGCATTTGATAATGTTGGTTTAGATAGCGGACTGCTACACCAAATAGTTACGACCAGTAATAAAACCAAAAAATTGGTTTCGTTACGCCCTGGGGATAATTTGAATTTTGGCTTTGATGATGCAGGAAATCTCATCGAATTACACCAGCCACTAAATAATATTGAAACCTTAGTGGTAAAACGTAAACGTGATAGCAATGATTTTACAGCCACGATAGATAAACAACAACTTGAAACCCAAACAAATTATGCCCAAGCAACGATTGAATCCAGTTTTTGGAATGCTGCCGACAAAGCCGGCTTAACCGCCAATCAAATCATGGAAATAGCAGCGCTGTTTGGCTGGGATATTGATTTTGCACTTGATATTCGAGCAGGTGATAAATTTGAGGTGCTGTTTGAACAACACTATCTCGATGGTAATCCGATTGATCACGGCAATATTCTTGCAGCAACCTTTACCAATATGGGACAAACGTTTACGGCTGTGCGTCATCAAGACGGTAAATATTACGACAAAAATGGTCAAGCGATGCGTAAAGCATTTTTACGCTCACCAATTAACTTCCGTTATGTCAGTTCAAACTTTAACCCCCGCCGTCTACACCCGGTTACTAAACAAGTGAAAGCACATCGTGGTACCGATTATGTCGCTCCAGTAGGTACGCCAATATGGGCAGCGGGTGATGGTGTCGTGATGGAGTCAGGTTACAACCAATTTAACGGTAACTATGTGTTTATTCGTCATAATGGTAATTACGTTACTAAGTACTTACACATGACTAAACGGATGGTTAAAAACGGGCAACGCATTAAGCAGGGACAAACTATTGGTACGTTAGGCGGAACAGGACGAGTGACAGGACCTCACCTACATTATGAATTCTTGGTCAATGGTCAGCATCAAAACCCACGTACAGTAGATTTACCCCAAGCACATTCGCTTTCAGGATCAGCGCAAACCGTGTTTAAGCAACAAGCGAGTAAGCAACTTAAACAAGTTAACAATTACAGTCATTTATTAGCTAAAAATGCTATTTTATTACCTCAAAGTTAATACTTTACTTGAGTAAAAAACAAAAAAGCCGTCAAATAGACGGCTTTTTTTATGACAAAGAAGATCATCGCATTAAACGCTAAATGATGCTCCACAGCCACATGTTGTGGTTGCATTAGGGTTATTCACAAAAAAGCGTGACCCTTCTAAGCCTTCAGTATAATCAACGATACCACCAATTAAGTATTGTAAGCTCATCGGATCGACAACTAGCGTTACGCCATTATTTTCAATGGTCATATCGCCATCATTAACTTTCTCGTCAAACGTGAAGCCATATTGAAACCCACTACAACCGCCACCTGTAATATATACACGCAGTTTTAACTCTGGGTTTTCTTCTTCAGCGATCAGCGTTTTCACTTTATTCGCAGCCACATCAGAAAAAGTCAGCGGCAAATTAACATCGCTCATTACAAAACCTCTCAAACACTTCCATTAATTAAAGCTGATTATCTAATACCTGACTATTGTGTTCAAGTATTAGCCGTCTCAACTGGGGCATCATGTGGTGAATCGTGGCCTAATTTTTCTTTTTTAATGGTACGGTGAAGCAATTGGGAGTAAATCGGCTGACCACCTAACATTTGAGCCATCATTGTCGCACCCAATGTTGTTACCACTAACGGTAAAATAAGGTGATAGTTATTAGTCATTTCGATAACTAACAAAATACCCGTAATCGGTGCACGCACTGTTGCTGCAAACAACGCCCCCATACCTGCGATAGCAAATAGACCCGGAGCAATGCCTAAGTGAGGATAAATATCGAGTGCTACAGTACCAAAAAACGTACCAAATAAAGTACCTAACGCCAACATCGGTGCAAAAATACCACCGGGAGCACCAGAGCCAAAACATAATAATGTTGTCACTACGCGAGCAAAAAACAACAGTAACAACATATTTAAGCTGTAATCGCCATTAGTTGCAGGTGGAATAAGGAACACACCACCGCCAGTTAGCTCTGGGAAGTAAAGTAATAATAGACCAAAACAGCCCCCTAATAATCCGCCCGTAATTAAATAGCGAGTGCGATTATTATGGTGAATATTAACAAACCAATCTAATGTAAAAATAATTAAGCGGTTAAAAAGAACCCCAAAACCACCAAATAGTAACCCTAGTACCAAGAATAGCCATAACGACGTTAGCGCAGGCGCATCATATTGCGGCATGGTAATAACCGCACTTTGGCCTGAGATAAATCGAAACACGATCGTCGACATCATGGCTGAAATCATTACACATTTAACCGAGATTAAACTGTAACGAAATTGTGGCCGCATCTCTTCTATAACAAACATAATACCCGCCATTGGGGCATTAAATGCTGCCGCTAAACCACCAGCAGCACCAGCGGCCAATAACGAGTGACGACCTTCTTTATCTTTTAAACGGAAAATATCTGAAATCATACGACCGATATTACCGCCCATTTGTACCGTCGGGCCTTCACGGCCCAAGACCATACCTGAACCTAACGCGCCTAAACCACCGAAGAACTTAACCGGAATAACTCGCCACCAACGAACCGGACGCATTTCATCCATCGCACCTTCAATTTCTGGTATACCAGAACCTCCGGCTTCAGGAGCAAAGCGGCATACTAAAAAGTAACCAATAAAAGCGAGTATGCCACTAACAAGAAATGCCGCTAACCATAATGGCAGCACGTTGGTAATTTCGTCACGTAACCAGACAGTACGCTGCTCACTAACCCACCGCACACCAATTTCAAATAGCGTACCAACCAAGCCAGCAAGAGTACCAACAAGAGCCGAAAGAAATAGAACAGAAACAGGTGTTTTATCTTGGGTCAAGAAACGCCTCACCAACCCACTAGGTTGGAGATGGAAAGGCATATGAAGACCGCGCGATTTTTCAGTCATTAGAGAGCCGTATTATATAAAGATAACGCTATTCTAGCGTAGAGGATGAAGATCGATTTGATACTACAGCCTAATCCAATGTGGTTATGATTTACACTGCTAATGTTGAAAAATAGCTTTGCAACTGTGACTTGTTTCCCAAAATATAGGGTTTCCATTTTAGATTAGGCTTCATTTTAAGCAGTAAAATGACTCTCGCTTCAGCGTCACTTTAGGTACAATAAGACAGTTTCACTCCCCACACTTCTCTCGCCTATGATTGATTAGGACAGATAATTCTGTGGATTGAACCAACGTCTTACTTTTTTATAGGATCTCACATGAGCAAAACGAACAAGTCAGCTGATTTATTTGCTAAAGCACAACAAAAAATACCTGGTGGCGTCAATTCACCGGTCCGTGCTTTTGCCGGTGTTGGTGGTACGCCACTATTTATTGAGCGTGCCGATGGCGCCTATATCTTTGATGCTGATGGTAATGCCTATATCGATTACGTCGGTTCATGGGGACCAATGATTTTAGGCCATAATCATGCAGCTATTCGTGATGCCGTGATCAAAGCAGCCCAACAAGGGCTAAGCTTTGGCGCGCCAACAGCAATGGAAATCACCATGGCTGAATTAGTATCAGAACTTGTACCGTCGATGGAAATGGTCCGTATGGTAAGTTCAGGTACAGAAGCAACCATGAGTGCGATTCGTCTAGCTCGTGGCTTCACCGGCCGTGATAAAATTCTTAAATTTGAAGGCTGTTACCACGGTCATGCTGATTGCCTTTTGGTAAAAGCAGGTTCAGGTGCATTAACACTTGGCCAACCAAGCTCTCCGGGTGTTCCCGCTGATTTTGCCAAACATACTCTAACGGCAACTTACAACGATCTTGATTCTGTGCGCGAAGCATTTATGGCACAGCCTGATCAAATCGCTTGTATTATCGTTGAACCTGTTGCTGGTAATATGAACTGTATTCCTCCAGTACCTGGTTTCCTTCAAGGCTTACGTGAAATTTGTGATGAATTTGGCGCGCTGTTAATTTTAGATGAAGTAATGACAGGCTTCCGCGTGGCGCAAGGTGGTGCTCAAGCGTATTACAATGTTAAACCTGATATCACAACTTTAGGAAAAATCATCGGTGGCGGCATGCCTGTGGGTGCTTTTGGTGGTCGTCGTGATGTAATGGAATTTATCGCACCGACAGGCCCTGTGTATCAAGCAGGTACCCTATCAGGTAACCCTGTAGCAATGGCAGCAGGTCATGCATGCTTAAACGTACTGATCGAAAAAGGTAATGAAAAGCGCTTAGCGAATACCACTAAACGTTTAGCGGATGGCTTTAAAGCACTTGCTGACAAGCATGGTATTCCATTAGCGGTAAACCAAGTAGGTGCCATGTTTGGTTTCTTCTTTATCGATCAAGATACTGTGACTTGCTATGACGATGTGACTAAGTGTGACATTGAACGTTTTAAGCGTTTCTTTAATTTAATGCTTGATAAAGGGATTTACTTAGCACCTTCAGCTTATGAAGCTTGCTTTACTTCCCTTGCGCATAACGATAAAGAAATCGATGCAACCCTAGAAGCGGCTGATTTTGCATTTGCGACCCTCGCTGCTGAAGCAAAATAGCATCATTTAAAATAAATAATACAATGTTATTAAAAACATTATTTTATTAATGCTATGATGCAAAAAGGTCACTCATTGTGGCCTTTTTTTATGAGAGTCGTTTATCATTACGCTAATCATATAGCCAATAAACAATGCATTATATTGGTGATTATTTACTGCCAAAAATAAACCGCAACCCCGATAACAAGTACTAAAATAATTAGTACTAACGGTGGCTTACGTTTTTTTTTGTCATCACAACCACAATTACAACATCCCATAAGCTATCTCCTCGATAAGGGCTATAATCATCAAACAATAACGGTGATTATAATGATAATCTTTATCAATTACAGTGAGAATGACTCTTATCGGTCGATTTTAAAAGGATAAATACAGTGTCTCAACCCTTTAAGGTAGAACCTCGCCACTGGATGCTAATTGCGGCACTCTTTGTCGCCGCGTTCGCCAGTTATAAATTAATCGAACCTTACCTTGGTCCAATTGTATTAGCGTTTATTATTTCCCTATTATTCGCCCCATTGCATAAACGTCTATTATCTAAGATGCCAAGCCGTGAAAATACCGCGGCAATGCTGTCATGCTTTATCCTGACCGTGATTATCGTTATTCCTATTTTAGTGGTGTTTTCATCGATCGTGCACCAAGGAACCACCGTTTCTAAAGAAAGCTACACTTGGCTAACAACCGGAGGGCCTAAAGAGTTATTTGCTCACCCTTATGCTCAAAAAGCACTAGCACTGATCGACAAATATTCGCCGTTCCATGATTTTGATCCTCAAGTGATCATTCAAAAATTGGCGACGACAGCCTCTCAAGTGGGTTCACAAGCACTGAATATCAGCGCAAAGATATTAGGTGATGCGACGAGTTTATTAGTTAACTTTATGATGATGTTATTTGTGCTGTTTTTTCTATTGCGCGATAACGACAAAATGATCTCAGCAATTCGCCATGTTATTCCACTGTCTCGCAGTCAAGAAGACACCATCATTAATGAGGTTGAACAAGTTGCAAGATCTGCAGTACTCGGTTCTTTTCTTACCGCATTAGCACAAGGTTTGGCCGGCGGCTTCGCCATGTGGTTATGTGGCTTCCCAGGCATATTCTGGGGCTCAATGATGGCCTTTGCCTCATTAATTCCAGTGGTTGGTACCGCCTTAATTTGGCTTCCAGCCTCGTTATATTTATTGCTGATTGGCGATTGGCAATGGGCGTTATTCCTTGCTTGTTGGGGCGTAATTGTCGTCGGCTCTATCGACAACATCGTGCGTCCATTACTGATGCAAGGCAGCTCAAGTATGAATACTTTATTGATCTTCTTTTCAATCATTGGTGGTATTCAATTATTTGGCTTAATCGGCATGATCTACGGCCCTATTATTTTCGGGGTAACTCTAGTCTTGTTTAAAATGTATGAAGTTGAATTTCAATCCTTCCTTGAGCAACAAGATAGTAACTAACTATCACTAATCACTCACTATCACGCCGTTATTATTAATCACAATAATAACGGCGAATTATTGTTATAGCGGTTCTATTTAGCCGTGACTTTTCATCTGTCACTATTTATGGAACAATCCGCGCTCCTGAACCATGATGTCTATTTTGAGGCCAGTTAAATGTCTTATTCCCCTGCGAGCCAAGTGGTTGCTCGTCAATCTGAATTTTTTGAAAATCGTAAAGTCCTTATCGCTGGTGAACTAAACGATACCTTTGCCTCAGAATTACTCGCAACTGCGCAATCAGTAACAGTATTCACCACCAATTATGGCTACTTGGGTGACATTGAACACCATCAAGCCATTGACTGTCATTTTGGCGCTGAACTTAATGCTGATCTCGATATTGATATGATCCTGCTTTATTGGCCGAAAGCCAAAGCTGAGGCGGATTATTTATTATCAATGCTATTGAGTAAGTTTGCGGCTGGCGTAGAGATTTGTATTGTTGGTGAAAACCGCAGTGGTGTTCGAAGCGCAGAAAAAATGTTTACTCAATACGGCCCATTAACCAAGTATGACTCAGCGCGACGTTGCAGTTTTTATTGGGGTCGTTGCGATACCCCTGCCGCTGCATTTGATATCAATAAATGGTTCCGTAGTTACCCAATCAGTATTGCTGGGGTAAACCTGACTGTCCGTTCACTGCCTGGCGTATTTAGCCACGGTGAGTTTGATAAAGGCTCAGAGTTACTGCTAAATAATTTACCAATCCTTAATGGACGCGTACTCGACTTTGGTTGTGGTGCGGGGGTTATTGGCGCGGTAATGAAGGCCAAATATCCACAGATCGAGCTAGATCTGTGTGATATTAGCGCTCTAGCCATTGAGTCAGCGAAAGAAACCTTTAAGGTTAATCAACTAACAGCTAACTTTATCGCCACTGATGTCTATAAAAATATTGATGGTCCTTACCAATATTTAATCAGTAACCCACCATTTCATGCTGGATTAAAGACTTTTTATTCTGCGACTGAAAGCTTCATTAACCAAGCACCTCAGTATTTGCGTCACGGTGGTCAATTAGTGATTGTGGCTAACAGCTTCTTACAATATCCACCATTGATTGAAGCCAGTCTTGGTCAATGTGAGATCAGTTCTCATACCAATAAATTCAATGTTTATACTGCTAAAAAATAATTAGCGACACCTTATCATTACCATTCTGATTTTATAAAAGGGCAGTCACTATTGCCCTTTTTTATTCCGTTAAATTTGTTACTTTTGTGTCTCTTGGCACGATTCCCTTTTTAGTAACTTGATTCATAATAGAAATCCAGTATAAACACTACTATTCATCACATTAAGATATTAACAATTAGGACAATCGTTAATATCTTAATGCCTATTTTAACGTAACGACAGTTGCCGTTAAAACCGTAAATACCAATATATTATTCGGGCACCGGAATGCAGAATACTAAACGCTTCAAACGTCTTCAGCACACACTTATGCTGGCATTTTTAGTGCTCAGTATCACCCCATTGATATTGTCAGCACTCTATTTTCTTAATTCACATACCAAAGATTTAGCCGAGCAGAGTATTAATCATCTGGCTTCATTACGTGACAATAAACAAAAGCAACTCCACAGCTTTTTTACGGCCAAAGAATCAGAAGTTAAGAGCTTTGCTCGCTCAGAATTATCCAATAATAGTGGCGGCCGCTTTTATGGTTTAGTCGGAGCATTCCACCAGCTCGGTAATATTGATTCACAACTTGATGCACAAGGTCGCGCCAACTATTTTAATTTAACCTTAACCACCAAAAGTAATCAAAATTCCGACCGAGGATATATTGGTCACGAACGGTATCGATTAATGTTTAAGCGTTATAACGCCGTGTATAACGAGTACCTTAAACGCTCTGATTTCAAAGATATTATGTTGGTCGATATCTCGGGGGATATCGTCTACTCAGTGAAAAATCATGATCTTTTTGGGGTTAATTTATTAACCGACACCTCACACCTTGCATTACAGCAAACATTTAAAGCCATTAAGACGAAAACTGAACAAAGCCAAAATAGCCAAGAACAAGTACCGGTAGTGTTTACTGACTTTAGCGCTAACAATCATAATACCGATACTACCGCTTGGTTTGCCGCCCCGATTATTCAGCAAGGTTACCTACACAGTTATGTGTTTATGGAACTGAGTAATAAAAAAGTTGCCGAGCTCATTCAAGATAATACCAAGCATATTCAAACACTCTTAGTCGGTAGTGATCACCAACTGCGGTTTGAATCTAATCATCAATTACCACCACAATTACAAAGCCAAAGTATTGATCAAGCGTTAGCGGGGAAATCGGGGATCGGGAGTTTTATCAACTACGATAATATTCCGGTATTAGGTGCTTTTTCTCCTTTGGAAATTTTAGGTCATCACTGGGCATTAGTAGTTGAATTTCCTGAAAAAGAGGCGTTTTCACGTATATTTGAATTAGAGAAAATATTTGTTGCTGCAATGGTATCTGCAATTATTTTAGTGATCATTACTTCGCATTGGCTCTCTAACTCGATCACTGCACCGTTATTACGCTTAACGTGGGCGGCAGAAAAAGCCTCTGGTGGTGATTTAGAACAAAAAATTGATGGTACTGAACGCCGAGATGAAATCGGCCGCTTAGCGATCAGTTTTGCTCGTATGCAACGATCTATCCGTGAAAAAATGGGACTTATTCGCGAGCAAAATAAAGAGTTAGAACATAACCTGACCATCATTCGCCAGCAAAACAATGAACTTCAAACCGCAGATAAAATGAAAGATGAGTTTCTGGCAACAACATCGCACGAATTACGCACCCCACTCCATGGCATGGTGGGTATCGCTGAATCTTTATTAGCAGGCGCTAACGGTGCATTACATCAATCACAACGACGTCAATTAGAAATGATCATCAGCAGTGGTCAACGCTTAACCACACTGGTTGATGATCTGCTTGATTACCACAAAATGCGTTATGGCGATCTTGATATTCACCATCAAGCGGTTGATATGTCAGTCGCGATTCGATTAGTGTTGGAGTTATCTAGTCATTTATTGGGTAATAAACCGATTCGTATTATTAACCAAATTCCAGCAGATCTGCCTCTAGTTGATGCTGATGAGCAACGTTTAGAGCAAGTGCTATATAACTTAGTCGGTAATGCGATTAAATATACCTCTGAAGGTAAAATCATTTTATCGGCAACGGTATTAGAGCATCAATTACGGATTCAAGTGGTTGATACCGGACAAGGTATTCCAAGTGAACAACTAGAACATATTTTTGAGCCGTTAATCCAAGCCAATACTGGGTCGGCAAATTACCGTCAAGGCGCAGGTCTTGGGTTATCGATCAGTCGCCAATTGATTGAACTAATGGGAGGGCGGTTATATGTCAGTAGCCAACAAATGGTCGGTACGACCTTTAGCTTCACTCTCAACCTCGCCAATGCTAACCAAATTGCAGCAATGGCGGCTAGCCCTAATAACAATCACTTTAAAGCACCATTACTACATACAACTAACTACGATCCGTCTGATTTACCAGAGAACCCAGACGGTGAATTATTACTGATTGTTGACGATGAACCGGTAAATCTACAAATCTTAACCAACTTCTTACGTCTTGGTGGTTATCGTGTACAAACCGCTGAAAGTGGCCCGCAAGCATTAGCATTGATCACCGCACAACAACCTGATCTGGTATTACTTGATATTATGATGCCAGAAATGAGTGGCTATGAAGTATGTACTATCTTACGCAAAGATCACTCGATGCTAGCTTTACCCATCATTATGTTATCAGCCCTTGGGCAAGTACAAGATCGCTTAAAAGGTTTTGAGTGTGGCGCCAATGACTACTTAACCAAACCATTTAATAAAGAAGAGTTAATTGCGCGTATTCGTGCTTACCTTCAAGCAGGTAAAACCGAAATTGAACGCCAGAAAAATCACGCATTAGAGCAAGAGATCCACCGCCGTGAACAAGTTGAAATTGGACTGATTGAAACCCAAAGTCGCTTGCTTGGGTTATTAGATTCAACCAGTGAGGCAATTATCTGCGTCCAACAAGAAGGTCGAATTCGCTATGCTAACAGTGCCGCCGGTAAGCTGTTTAAACGAACACCTGAATTGCTAGAGCGCCATAACATTGATGATATTTTAGTAACACCGCTACCAATAGCAACCACTGATAATCACCATTTTAATGGCCATTTAAATTATTATATCGCTGACCAGCAACAACAATTAATGACTGATGTAATCAATTTACCCGCAGAATCTGGACTTAAACAAATGTTTGTTTTTGATAACCAAGGACCATCAGCCGATCATCGCATTAATCTGCTTGAAAATGCGATTGATGTCTTGTCTGAATTTGCTTTTAATGGCGATAAAAACAACCTTCAGCAATTACGCGAATTAGGCGGAGAGTTTACCCGTTTAGCAGATAAATTAGGTGATGGCGAACATAATAAAACCGAAATCATTCGCCAATTATTAGTCGATGCCATGAGAGCAACATTGGTATTTTGGGAGGCAGAATCCAATAAAAACAAATTTGAATTAGCCGAAGAAAGTGGTCTCTGGCGTGTCTATCTAGACCGTAGTACGCTCCAAACTCGCACGTTAGATAAATACCTTCAGCTTGAAACACTGCCAAAGACACCCCGTTGGCGTACGGTGATAAATACCATTGATTATGTATTGGAACGCTGCCAACAATCCAATAGTGCCCGTCAAGAACTGGTCATTATGCGCGATAAATTACATCATATTATTAGCCATAACTAACCAAACGACTAACGTAGCATCATTTCAACAAAGGCCCTCTAAGGGCCTTTTTTATTACCAATAATATCGCCTCACCAACCATTATCACACCACCTAATATCACCACTCTTTACACCATACTCAAGTACTGTTCCATCAGTCATCCGTGATAACAGCCACCCAGAATTACTTTTTTAACCCTTCAAATAATCACAGTTAAATCCGTATAAATGATCAATATCACACTATCATTAGTGGTTAAAATTAAATCATATCTATCAAAAAACACCATTTTAAAGTGTCGAAATAAATTCTTTTGGTTTATGAGAACCGAATCACAACAAACCGACCCCGTAAATTTTCCGCATAAAAATAACCATAAAAAAGCCTATGCGTTACATCACACCTATCATCTTAAAGAAAAAATAACCACTAAATAAAGAAACACAGCAGTAGTAAACACTAACGTAACTAATGTAACAACGGTTTTCATTTGTGATGCTAACCACGCTATTTACTAACTGCTCAATCACGTAAAACAACGAAATTAACGTTTTTGACGGTAAATATAGTCTTTTTGACGTTTTTGACGGGCGGCCATGTTGACGATTAGGCCAATCCAGCCAATATTGAAGCCACTGACAACCTACAAGGCCATTCAGTGGTTCAGCGTTACTCAGTTCCAATGAAGTAGGTTTGAGGCGCTCCAATGACGGAGCTAATTTTTATTTCCATTTAGTGAAACAGAGCTAAGAGTAAGGAACAGCTATGCTTGCCAATATTAACAAAACTAAGTTAGCACTTGCAGTTGTTGCTGCAGCAACCGCTTTTACAGCACCCGTTGCGACTGCATCAGAAAAAAGCCAGCTAACAATCGTACCCGATTTTTACCCTACAATGGTACGTAACTTTAACCCGTTTTTAGCAACAAACCTTCGTACCACTACTGAATTCGTTTACGAGCCATTGGTTATCTTTAACCAAATGCATGGTAACGAGCCTGTTATGCGTTTGGCGAAAGACTACTACATGTCTGACGACCTAATGAAAGTCACATTTGATATTCGTGATGGCGTAAAATGGTCAGACGGTAAAGCGTTCACAGCTGAAGATGTTGTTTACTCTTTTAACCTAGTTAAAGAGAAGCCTGAGCTTGACCAAATTGGTATCAACAAGTGGGTTAAATCAGTTAAGCAAGACGGTAACAAAGTTATCTTCGAACTTACTGCTGCTAACTCAAATGTACCGTTTGAAATCTCTAAAGTGCCCGTTGTTCCTAAGCACATTTGGAGCAAAGTGAAGAACCCAACAACGTTCACTAACGAGAACCCTGTAGGTACTGGTCCATTTACTGAGATCGATACCTTTACTCCTCAACTTTACGTTCAATGTCGTAACCCTAATTACTGGGATAACGCGAACTTAGAAGTTGATTGTTTACGTGTTCCTCAAATCGCAAACAACGACCAACTACTGACTAAGATCATCAGCTCTGAGTTAGATTGGACGTCATCGTTCATTCCTGATATTGACAGTACTTACGCTGCAGCAAATCCTAACCACAAATACTGGTACCCTGCTGCTGGTACAATGTCATTCATGTTGAACTACAAGTCGCCAAAAGCGGGTAACAACGAAGCAATCAACAATGTTGACTTCCGTCGTGCATTCTCAATGGCAATTGACCGTCAAACAATCATCGACATCGCGTTCTACGGTGCGGGTACTCCGAACGATTACGCATCTGGTCTAGGTGATAGCTTTAAAGCATGGTCTGATGAAGCAGTACATAATAAGTACAAAGCTTACAACACTTACAACGTCAAAGCCGCTAAAGACCTACTGACTAAAGCAGGCTTTAAAGACCTTGATGGTGACGGATTTGTTGAATCACCAAAAGGTGAGAAAATCGAGCTTGAAGTTCAATCACCAAACGGTTGGACTGACTTCAACAACACAGTACAGCTAGGTGTTGAGCAGCTTCAAGAAGCAGGTATCAATGCAAAAGCACGTACTCCTGACTTCGCTGTTTACAACCAAGCAATGCTAGAAGGCACTTACGATGTAGCGTTTACTAACTACTTCCACGGTGCAGATCCACACCTATACTGGGACAGTGCGTACAACTCACGTCTACAGAACGGTGATGGTATGCCACGTTTCGCTATGCACTACTTTAAAAATGCACAGTTAGATACGTTACTAGACAGCTTCTACAAAACAGCTGATAAGGGTGAGCAAATCAAGATTGCTCATGGTATTCAGAAAATCATTGCTGAGAATCAAATCACGATTCCTCTAATTTCTGGTGCTAACAACTTCCAATACAATGAAGGCCGCTTCACTGGTTGGTGGAACGAGAAGAACCCTAAAGGCCGTCCAATGGTATGGGCTGGTGTTCAAGAGCGTCTACTTCAAGTACTAGACCTAAAACCAAAAGCATAATTTCTGCTTAAATTTGCGGTGCACGCCTTGTGCACCGCCTCTTCCCTCTGTCCTTTTGCAATCAAAGGTATGACGCTAGCGTCAGGGGGTTTTACGTCCTGAATTCAGCTCAGGAAGGCAAGCTGGATGTGTAAGGTGTGAGTTATGGGATTCTTTTTACGTCGTTTATCGTTTTATTTTATCGCGCTAATTTTCGCGGCAACGCTAAACTTTATTCTTCCGCGAGCAATGCCTGGTGACCCAGTTACCATGATGTTTGCAAACGCAACCGCACAGGTAACCCCTGAGCGTATCGCTGCTATGCAGAAACTATTAGGTTTTGTTGATGGCCCTTGGTACGAGCAATACTACACGTATATAGCTAACGTATTTACGTGGAACCTTGGTACTTCAATTAAATTTTACCCATTATCAGTGAATGATTTATTAGCAGGTGCAATTGGCTGGTCACTATTTTTAGCCGGTACTGCAGTAATTCTTTCATTCTGTGTCGGTTCAGTGTTTGGTATTTTTGCGGCGTGGAAGCGTGGCAGTAGTTACGATACCTTCATCTCTCCAGGCATGTTAGTTATTCAAGCTGTTCCACCGGTTGTAATCGCAATGCTGGTGATGTTTACCTTTGCGATTGGTTTAAAGTGGTTCCCAACAGGTAACGCATATACCGCTGGACTGGTTCCCGATTGGAGCAGTTTAGCATTCTATAAAGACGTGCTCTATCACGCCGCCCTACCTCTTTTCTGCGCCACTATTATCCAAATTGGCGGCTTCTTAATAGGTATGCGTAACAACATGATTAACCTACTAAATGAAGACTACATCACCATGGCAAAAGGCAAAGGCCTGAGTGAAAACCGTGTGGTATTCAACTATGCAGCACGTAACGCAATGCTACCTAGTGTGACAGCACTATCAATGGCACTAGGTATGGCTATTGGTGGTCAGCTGATTATCGAAATGATTTTCAACTACCCAGGTCTTGGTACGGTAATGCTAAACGCAATTCATTCGCGTGATTACCAAGTACTACAAGGTCAGTTACTGATTATGACGATGTTTATGTTGTTCTTTAACTTTATGGCCGACATCCTAATCGTTGCGCTAGATCCTCGTCTACGTAAAGGAGGCAAGTAATCATGAAAGGCTTATTTAAATTGCTATCTAGCAACCCTAAGGCAATGTTTGGTCTCGGAATTATTATTGTCTTTATTCTAGCGGCTGTATTTGCACCTTTAATTACTCAATATGAACCAGGCAAAAGAACCGGTAATCCACATGAATACCCTGCTTTTGTTGTAAAAGCAGCACAAGATAATCCCGATGGTTGGATTGCTAAAAACTTAGCGACTAACAAACGTACGTTATTGATGTCAAAAGATGCCGATCACGTATTAGGTACGTCGCGCATGGGACGTGATATCTGGTCTCAACTTGTTTATGGCGCACGTACTTCACTAGCCGTTGGCTTTGGTGCTGGTGTATTAGTGTGTTTCTTAGCAACTATCATTGGTATCTCAGCGGGTTACTTCGGCGGTAAAGTCGATGAAATTCTCACTGCATGTATGAACATCATGCTGGTAATGCCACAACTACCGATTCTCTTTGTTATAGCAGCCTTCGTTGGCCAAGCCGGACCACTGACCATTGCGATCGTTATTGCGGTCACCTCCTGGGCATGGGGCGCACGTGTTGTTCGTGCACAAACCTTATCGATTAGAGAGAAAGAGTTTGTAAAAGCGGCTGAAGTACTAGGTGAATCATCAAGCCGTATTATCTTCGTTGAAATTCTACCTAACCTTATCTCTATTGTAGGTGCGAGCTTCATCGGTTCGGTGATGTATGCGATTAACGTTGAAGCAACCCTTTCATTCCTTGGCCTTGGTGATCCCAATGGCATTAGCTGGGGTGTAATGCTGTACAACGTACAAACTTCATCGTCAATGTTAATTGGCGCATGGTGGGAAGTATTAGCACCGTGTATCGCATTGATATTTATTGCAATTGGTCTGGCTATGCTTAACTTTGCGGTTGATGAAATTGCCAACCCACAGTTACGCTCACATAAAGGCATGCGTCGCTGGAAAAACCTTGCAAAAGAAACAGAAAAACAAGAACAACAGGTTGATATTATTCCTCAACCAGCACTAGAAGGCGGGACTAAATAATGACCGATCCACAAATCTCAATTCGTAATTTATGTGTTGATTACATTACTGATGCTGGCGATGTCCGTGCAGTTAATAATGTCAGTTTTGACATTGGTAAAGGTGAAATTTTTGGTCTAGCTGGTGAATCAGGCTGTGGTAAATCAACCGTTGCATTCTCGCTAATGCGCTTACATAAGCCGCCTGCATTTATTACTGGTGGTGAGGTGATTTTTGACGGTCATGGTGACATTTTAAAGAAATCGGAGATGGCAATGTCAGCCTTCCGTTGGAGTGAAATGTCAATGGTATTCCAAAGTGCGATGAACGCTTTGAATCCTGTTTTAACCATGGAAGATCAATTTTGTGATGTGATCATGCGTCACACCAACATGACTCGTAAACAAGCGATTCGTCGTGCTGAAGGTTTATTGGAAATTGTTGATATTCACCCAAGCCGTTTACGCGATTATCCACACCAGTTCTCAGGCGGTATGCGTCAACGTTTAGTTATCGCTATTGCACTAGCGCTTAATCCAAAGATGATCATCATGGATGAGCCAACAACCGCATTGGACGTAGTAGTACAACGTGAAATTCTACAAAAGATTTATGCACTAAAAGAAGAATTTGGCTTCTCAATTTTATTTATCACTCATGATTTATCACTGATGGTCGAGTTCTCAGATCGTATCGGCATCATGTACTCAGGTGAGTTAATTGAAGTTGCACCATCAAAGCAAATTCTTGAAACACCGTTCCACCCGTACACCGAAGGTTTGGGAAGTTCATTCCCACCACTGACAGGACCTAAAACACGCTTAACAGGTATCCCAGGTAATCCATTAAATTTACTTGAGATACCACAAGGTTGTCGCTTCCAATCTCGCTGCGGTAAAACCCACCCAGCGTGTTTTAGCACTCCAACCCAGTTAAGCCAGATTGAACCAGGACGTTTATCAAACTGCCACCTATTTACCAATACGGGTAACTAGCAGCAACACACCGCATTTATAGGCAGTATTTAGGAGACACTATGAGCAAGCCTGTCGGAACACCGATTATCGAAGGTAAAAATCTAATTAAAGATTTTTCGGTAAACAGTAACTCACTTAAAAAATCAAAGATGCGTGCGATTAACGATGTATCTTTCAAAATGTACAAAAGCCGTGGCTTAGCTGTGGTTGGCGAATCAGGCTCAGGTAAATCAACTACCGCTAAAATGATCGCTAAAATGTACGCACCAAGTGGCGGTCAAATTGACTATTATGGTCGTGATATTCAAACCATCACTAGCCGTGATGACCTAATGGAATACCGTCGCGGGGTACAAATGGTATGGCAAGATCCGTTTGGATCATTAAACCCTACTCATACTATTTTTCACCATATTGCGCGCCCATTATTGATCCACAACAAAGTGCCATCGGGTAATAAAAAAGAACTTGAAGAGACGGTATACAACCTGCTTGAGCAAGTGGGTCTGATCCCACCAAAAGCCACCGCGGCAAAATTTCCGCACCAGCTTTCAGGCGGCCAACGCCAGCGTGTCAACTTAGCCCGTAACATTGCAGTTGGCGCTGAAGTGGTATTGGCAGATGAGCCAACCTCAATGCTCGATGTTTCTATTCGTGCAGGTGTTCTTAACCTGATGGAAGAGATGAAGTTTGAGCGTGAAATGGCGCTACTTTACATTACTCATGATATCGCAACAGCACGTTACATTGCTGAAGATCTTGCGGTTATGTATGTCGGTCATATGGTTGAATGGGGCGATACTGAACAAATCATCCATAATCCACAACACCCATATACTCAGTTATTAGTATCAGCAGTACCCGATCCAAGTAAATCGATTCATACCAAACTTAAAGGCAATAAAGGTGAAATTCCATTATGGACGCCTGACAGTTTTGGTTGTCCATTTGCGGGTCGTTGCATGCAAGCAACAGAGAAATGTCGTGAGAAGTTACCTGAAATAACGCAGCTAGCAGACAACCACTTTGTCCGTTGTTACTTATACGAAAACTAAGCAATAAAACTTAGGCAACAAACACTAAGCACTAATAACACTTTTACTCTTATATCCATGTTATTTGTCGCTCAAGCAATTCAGTGATGGTTCCCATAAGGAGCCATCACTTATTAGCGACATTGGAGACCTTATGCAGCTGTTAATTAATCACCTTGGTTATGAACGCTTTAATACAAAGCAGGCTTTATTACAAACAACCTCTCAAACACTATCAGGTCAAGCCGAATTAGTGTGCCATCAAACTAACCAAACTATTATGCAGCTGCCATTAGTTGCGTGTGGCACCACCGCACAATGGCATACAGGCAATATTTACCAAATTGATTTTTCTGCTTGCCAAGATGCAGGCGAATATCGCATTCGTTACGCCAATATTGAATCAACAGTTTTCAGCATCGCTGAAGGCTTACTCATGCAACGTACTTTCAGTGATGTCTTACATTATTTCAAATCACAACGTTGTAGTGGTATTTATGATCACGCTGACAGCCAAGCTCGATTACTCAATAGTGATACCCGCGTTGATGTTCATGGTGGTTGGTATGATGCATCAGGTGATGTCAGTAAATATTTAAGCCACCTTTCTTACGCTAATTTTCTCAATCCTCAACAAACACCGATGATTGTATGGAACATGCTCAAAGCTTATGAAGTCGCAGAAGACCAAACTGATGTGGCTGATTTCACCCGTGTACGTTTATTAGAAGAAGCGTTATTTGGCGCTGACTTTTTAATGCGTATGCAACATGCTGATGGGTTCTTCTACACCACTGTATTTGATAAATGGAGCAAATCGCCAGCACAACGTGATATCTGTTCTTACGCAACCCAAGACGGTATTAAAACCGACGATTATCAAGCTGGCTTCCGTCAAGGCGGAGGAGTAGCCATTGCTGGTTTAGCGGCTGCAGCACGTGTAACAACGTTACCTTCTTGCACTCGCATTCCTCATTGTGATGATCACCAAAGTGAACACTACCTACAAGCAGCAGAACGCGGCTATTGGCACCTAAAACAACATAATCTCAATTACCTCAATGATGGCACTGAAAATATTATTGATGAGTACTGTGCGTTATTAGCCGCGGTTGAGCTTTACCGTACTACGCACCAAGATCGTTACTTAACTGAAATGCGTGATTGGGCGCAGCGTTTAAGCCAACGTCAAATGTCAGATAAGCAGATTAATAATTACTGGGCCGCAACCGCTGATGGCAGTCGCCCTTATTATCATGCAGCAGAAGCTGGCTTACCTGCGATTGCATTAATGCAATATTTAGCCGCTGAACCTGAAGTTCAACAGCAGCAACAATTACAGCCGATACTGATAAATGCGCTTAATTTTGAGTTAACGTTAACCACTGAAGTCAATAATCCATTTGGCTATCCACGTCAGTACACCAAAGCCGTTAATGGTGACAAACAAACTGCTTTCTTTGTCGCCCATAACAATGAATCAGGCTACTGGTGGCAAGGTGAAAACGCTCGAATTGCCTCTTTAGCAAGCATGGCATTTATGGCGCAAGATCACCTCGTTGATAACGAATTAAAGCAACAGCTAATGCACTATGGTCAGCAACTTATGAATTGGATCTTAGGCTTAAATCCTTTTGATATGTGCATGTTAGATGGTCATGGCCACAATAATCCCGATTACCTCCCCCAACTTGGTTTTAGTAATGCAAAAGGTGGTGTTTGTAATGGTATTACCTCGGGCTTTGATAATGAGCAAGATATTGCCTTTAACCCTGCGGGACAAAAAGATGACATGCTGCAAAACTGGCGTTGGGGTGAACAATGGATCCCTCATGGTGGTTGGTACTTATTAGCGACCACGCTGCAATTTAAGGAGCGTCACCATGGCTAATTTTCCCTTTCATTACCTGGTTGGTATTGATGGCGGTGGCACCTCTTGTCGTGCCCGCATCTGTGATTTAGCGGGTAACATCTTAGGTGAAGCTAAAACTGGCAGTGCCAATATTTTGCTTGGTAGTGACATCGCTATGGCATCGATTCAACAAGCGATAGCCCTTGCGGCTCAACAAGCACAATTAACCACTGCTGATTATCCAAATATGTCAGTCGGTTTGGCACTTGCAGGTGCGGAACAGCAGCAAGCTTGGCATGCATTCATGCAACAACCTCATCCTTATGGCGCAATCACATTAAATACTGACGCTTACGGAGCCTGCTTAGGGGCTTGGGGCGGTAAAGATGGTGCGATTTTAATTTCGGGGACTGGCTCTTGCGGCATTTTATTACTCGATGGCAAGCAACATGTGGTTGGTGGACGTGAATTTCCCATTTCAGATCAAGGCAGTGGTGCTGTGATGGGATTACGCCTGATCCAACAAGTGCTACTCAGTATTGATGGCATCGTGCCAACAACAGAATTAGCTCACCATGTATTAACCCATTTTGAACATGATATCGATGCCATTGTTAGTTGGTCTAAAACCGCTCGGCCTTGTGATTATGGTCAATTTTCACCGGCTATTTTTAGCTTTGCTGAACACAATGATTCACTCGCAGTGTCATTGCTACAACAAACAGCCGCTGATATTGAAATGTGGATGCAAGCGTTGATATTACGGGGCGCAAACAGTATTTGCCTAATGGGTGGTATTGGCGAGCGTATTCCTGCGTGGTTAACGCCACCGATGCAACATCGCCTAGCGACACCACAAGGTGATGCAATGGATGGTGCTATTGCAATGGCACGTAGCAATCATAATTTATTTGTACGTTAAGGAAGTTTAAATGACTTATCGTCTTGATTTTACAGTAATAGAAAAAGCAAAAGGTTATTGCCGTTATGCGTTAAGTTTGCATAATTTAACCGACCAAGCGCTCCATGGGTGGTCACTGTATTTCTTTGTGAGCCGTTGTATAGATCCAGCTTCAATATCCGTGGGTACAATTAGCCAAATGGGTAGCTACAGTTGTCTATCACAGTTACCGCCATTAGAGGCGAATGGGCACTTTTACACTGAATTTACCATGAGAACACTGCCGTTTAATCTTCATGACGATGGCATCAATGAAGCTTTTATTGCTCTCGATAACGATCAAGATCAGATTCAACCATTAAAAGTCCACACTACGGCGATTAATTTGGATAAAGATCCAATCGAGCGTTACTGCACCCCATTACCTAGCGTTGGTTGTGATATTGCATTGATTCCGCAACCAAACCATTTAATCCGCCTTCAAGGTGAATTTGTTTTTGATCAAACCACCGCGATCAATACTCCTCCAGCTTTAGCGCAAGGGGCTATAAACTGGCTAAGTGCTGAGTTTAAAAAGTATTTTAACGAAGCAATACCTATTCGTTGTCAAGGAAACATTCATTATCAGGTGAGTGATGAGGTTATCGAGCACGGTTACCAGTTACTGATTGAAAGCGATAACATTTGGATTCAAGCCAGTTCAGCAACCGGTTTTGTACATGCAACATCGAGTTTATTACAACTCTTACCCAATAAACCAAGCCATCATGCAGTAGCAGCTTATTGTTTACCAATGGTAGAAATTACCGATCAGCCACATTATAGCTACCGCGGCATGATGCTCGATTGTGGACGTCACTTTCACCCGGTCGATCGTATTAAGCATCTATTAGATCATCTAGCACGCTATAAATTTAATATTTTCCATTGGCATTTAACCGATGATGAAGGTTGGCGAATTGAAATTGATGCCTATCCTCAATTAACTGAAATTGGCGCATGGCGTGGTCCTAATGAAGTGATCGCACCACAATTTAGTCATATTGATCAACGTTATGGTGGGTTCTATACCAAGCAAGATATTCGTGATGTGATTGCTTACGCTAGCGATCGTGGGATTACGATCATTCCTGAAATTGATATTCCAGGTCATAGTCGTGCTGCAATTTTATCACTGCCTGAGCTATTAAAAGATCCTAACGATCACTCACTATATCGCAGTATTCAAAATTACCCTGACAATATTTTATCCCCGGCATTAGCAGGTACTTATACCTTTATTAAAACCGTACTTGAAGAAGTGTGTGAGCTATTTCCAGCACCGTTTGTTCATATCGGTGCCGATGAAGTACCTAAAGGTGTATGGACCGATAGTTCTGCTTGCCAACAGTTAATGACTGACAACAATTACCACGATCCAATGGAACTACAAGGGCATTTATTACGTTTTGCTGAGCAAGTATTACGCGATAAAGGCAAACGGATGATGGGTTGGGAAGAAGCAACCCATGGTAATAAAGTCAGCAAAGACACCGTGATTTTTTCTTGGCTTAGTGAAGAAGCTGGTCTTGAGTGTGTGAAAAATGGCTTTGATGTAGTGATGCAACCCGCACAATCTACCTATCTCGATCTTGCTCAAGGTTACTCGGCAGATGAAGCAGGTGTCGATTGGGCAGGTAAATTACCATTGGATAAAGTTTACAATTATCACCCACTTAGCATGATTGCTGATGAAAATTCTGAGCGACAGCACATTTTAGGCATTCAAACCGCACTTTGGTCAGAATTAATAAATAACCAAAGTCGATTTGAATATATGATTTATCCGCGCTTACTGGCGGTATCGGAGATCTGCTGGAGCAAACCACAACATCGTAACTGGGATGACTTTAAAGCTCGCTTAAAAGGTCAACTTAACTATCTAGACAAGGCGGGCATTAATTACCGCCACTGTGAATAACCACGCACACAGTAAAGTGAATATTTTAAGGATTAGAAATAATGAAATACGGTTATTTTGACAACGGCAACAAAGAATACGTTATCACTCGACCTGATGTCCCAGCACCATGGACGAACTACCTTGGCACTGAAAAGTTCTGTACGGTGATTTCACAAAATGCGGGTGGTTACTCTTTTTATAAGTCACCAGAATATAATCGCGTCACTAAGTTCCGTCCAAACGCGACATTTGATCGCCCAGGACACTATGTTTATTTACGTGATGATGCGACAGGCGATTACTGGTCTATCTCATGGCAACCAGTAGCAAAAAGTCTTGATGAAGCGAAATATGAAGTTCGTCACGGCTTGTCATACTCAAAATTTGCGTGTGAATACAACGGTATTTCGGCTCAGAAAACCTTATTCGTACCGATTGGTGAAGATGCTGAGATTTGGGACGTGGTCCTGAAAAACACCACTGATGAAGTGCGTACTATTAGTGCGTTCTCATTTGTTGAATTCTCTTTCAGTCATATCCAATCTGATAACCAAAACCATCAGATGAGCCTTTACTCTGCAGGCACTTCTTACCAAAACGGTGTGATTGAATACGATCTTTACTACAACAC
>SAMEA5043655__coassemble_77_pt1 | contig 23466 bp, 14 predicted proteins | sample SAMEA5043655__metabat2_low_PE_001 | metagenome-assembled genome bin SAMEA5043655 (sample SAMEA5043655) | Gadus morhua
GATGTGATTTATCTCTCAAAATTGGACTTAATCGCCCTCATGGGTAGAATAGCCACACAAAATATAGGTACGTTTTTTAAAGGCACGGTTATAAATGGGTAATAACGCGATGAGAAGTAACTTTGAGTTGTTAGCTCCAGGTGGCGATATAGAGTCGATTAAAGCGGCTATCGTCGCGGGCGCAGATGCTATTTATTGTGGACTAGATAATTTTAATGCCCGTAATCGTGCAACCAATATTACCTTTGAAGATTTAAACGGTATTGTTCGTGTTGCGCATCAACGTGATTGTAAGATTTTCCTTACGCTCAATATCATGATCCTTGAAAGTGAAATTCCAGCCGTTATTCGATTACTGAATAAATTGGTTAACACTAAAATTGATGGCGTTATCTTACAAGATTTAGGGCTATTTCACTTAATTAAGCAACATTTCCCAACACTTGATGTGCATGCTTCAACGCAAGTTAATAGCCATAATGAAGGCCAAATCTTATTTATGGGGCAGCTTAATGCGAGCCGCGTAAATTTATCGCGTGAACTTAATATCAAAGAGATAAAGCAGTTAGCGCAGTTTGGACATCAACATAATGTGTTAATGGAGGTGTTTGTCCATGGTTCATATTGCATTGGATTTTCAGGCTTGTGTTATATCAGTTCGGCTAAAAATGGTAATTCGGGTAATCGTGGACGTTGTAGCCAGCCTTGTCGTGATCAATATCAGACGACAGCGGTAGGTAAAGATTATCCGCTGAATATGAAAGACAATTCTGCATTTTCAAATCTAGAAGCTTTAGCGGATGCTGGGGTTTATTCATTGAAGGTAGAAGGACGCATCAAAAAATCACATTACGTTTATACCGTGGTTGATAATTGGAGCCGTCAGTTAGAAAATTATTGTACTCAGAAGCCATTATTGGCGGATACACGTGAGTTATATACTGTATTTAACCGTAATTTTTCAAACTCATATTTAATGGGTGATATCAATAAAGCGATGTTTATTGATAATCCACGAGATAATTCTGTTGATCACTTTGCACAGATTGCTGAGGCTAAATCTGAGACAGAAATTCAAGCGGTTAAACGAAAGTTATATGATGATAAAACCACTATTATCCAAACCGTTGAAGAACGAATTGCAGATTTAGACATTAGTTTATTAGCATTAGAGCTGACGATTATAGGTCAAGTTGAGCAACCGCTTATTATTCGTGTAACAACGCCATTACAGCAGTTTGAAGTCGCTTCTACGTCGATATTACGACAGTCTGATAATACGGTGCTTGATAGCGATTGTTTTGAAAAACGTTTCCGTAGCTTAAATAATGGTGAGTATTTATTAGCACCAATGGATGTGAGTCAGCTAGCAACAGGCGTTGTGGTGCCATTTAAAGAATTAACTTACATGCGCGATCAAATTGCATGTGTATTAAATGGTGATCAGCCGCTGGTGGAGCCATTTGAGTTACCTAAAGCTGTCCGTAAGCCTCTCGCTGCGATGATGCCACGGTTATCAGTATTAATTGCTAACCCTGCAGATATTGAAGCTGTGAGTCAACCAGATACCGCAGTGTATTATCAATTGCCAGAAGCGATGACAATGGAAGGGCTAAAATTAGTTAGTCTGTTCCAAGAAAACCCGCATCTTATTCCTTGGTTCCCTGCGATTTTACTGGGTGATAACTACCAAGCGGCAGTGACGTTCCTTGATCAAGTTAAACCTTCTCGTCTTGTGACTAATAATAGTGGTGTGGGGTATGCAGCGCATCAGTTAGGCTTAGCGTGGATTGCGGGTCCGCAAATGAATATCAGTAATAGCTTGAGCCTTGAGTGTTTACAGCAAGAATTTGGTTGTGTAGGGGCGTTTATTTCTAATGAGATCAAACGTTCACAAATTAAACCTATTGCAGCCCCTGCTGGGTTTGAATTGTATTACAGCATTTATCACCCGATGATGTTGCTAATGAGCCGTCAGTGTTTATTCCATCAAACAATTGGCTGTAAGAAAAAGCGTTTTGATGATAAATGCTTACGTAAATGTGATAAGTCAGCATCGATCATTAATCTGACTGAAGCGTCATTTGTGGTTGATAAACAGCGCGGTGATCATAATGCGCTATATAACCCAGAGAACTTTTTAAACTTGGATATAGTGGCTGAGATTAAAGATAAGTTTACTGGCTTTATGGTGGATTTACGCGATATTAAAACTGATACCCAAGTGACAATATCAAAAGCAGAATTGACAGCATTATTTAATCAGTATTTTGCGGGTGATGAACTTACTTGTAATGAGCTTATTCGTAGTGAAATTGAAGCGGTTGTTATTGGTCACACGTGTAACCAATACACTAAAGGCTTGTAAGGTATTGTTTTAAATTACATATTAACGTTCAATGGCCGGAAGTGTTCAAAATAAAAAAAGCCCCGCTAGATTATCTCCAGCGGGGCTTTTTGTGGACTATAACAGAGAGTTATTAGCCTTTTTTAGCATTCTTTTGTAGGAAATCAAGTACAAGTTTGCGATCTTTTTCGTTTAGACCTGCACGTGGGAACATACTGTTAGTAATACCTTTCCACTGCTTGTAAGTGAAGTCACTTGGGTGTGGTGCAGCGTGACAAAGGGTACAGCTACCGTAGAATAATTTTTCACCTGGTGTTTGAGCTGGACCTTGTTCTGCTGATACCGCTTTTAAGCGCTTACCAAGTTGTAGTGACCAGATATCAACTTTGAACGCTGATTTCACAACTTTAGCTGGCGTGTAAGCTTGGTTTGGCGTTTCAGCATCAGTACACTTCTTAAAGTAAGCCAAACAGGTGTTAGCACTGGTTGCTTGTGCTAGACCACTGGTTGGTTGACTACTTGTTAGCATGTTGATTGAACCTGAGTTACAACGACCTTTACTATCAAGTTGTAACCATGCGCCTTCATGGATGTAGATAACGCCAGGCATTGCTTCATCAGTAATGCGAGCACCAGCAAGTAGGGCACCACGGTCGTTATAAACTTCAACCACATCGCCATCTTTTACGCCACGTTCTTCTGCATCTTTCTTATTGATAAGGACGATTTGACGACCATCAACAGATTCATGGCTATTCACATCAGCGTTTGCCATTTGTGAGTGCAGACGCATCCATGGGTGTGGACTTAATACGTGAACCTGACCCTTCTTCGCATTACCTAACCATTCAAACGGTGGGATCCACTGTGGCATCGGTGGACAGCCTTTCGCTTTAAATCCAGCCAGTGCTTCACTGTAAAGCTCGATTTTACCGCTTGGTGTATGTAATGGGTTTTTATCAGGATCAGCATAGAAATCACCATGACGTACAAAGCTATTTGCAGCGGCTGGTGTTGATACGTGAGTGATACCATTTTGCCAGAATGTTTTGAAATCTTCTGTTGCATCAGAGGCTTCATAAGATGTCTTAACATGTTGGTACATAGTTTTACCTTCGGTAAATTCTTTATGTACGTTAAACATGAAAGCAAGACGTGAGAAGATTTCGTAATCATCAAGGCTTTCACCTACAGGCTCAATAACCTGACGCATTGCGTAGATTTTACTGTTGCTGTAAGTACCACCTGATGAAATGTCATCACGCTCAAGTGTGGTTGTTGTTGGCAACACGATATCGGAATATTTCGCTGTTGCACACCACCAAGGTTCATGACAAATAATGGTATCGATATTATCGTTAAGCGCACCGATTAATTCATTAGTGTCTTGTTGGTGAGACAGTAAGTTATTACCTGCGTTATAGATAAGTTTTGCTTTTGGTAATGTAAGGTTTGAGCCATCACGAGTATATGATTTACCTGGGTTTTTCAGCATATCTGAAACCATAACCACAGGACATGTTTTAGTGATTGGGTTACGGCCTTGTGATAAACCGATAGGCATACGCTTACCAGAGGCTGGCATACCACCGTTACCATAGTGCCAGCTAAAGCCTGCACCTTCGCCTGGCTTACCAATTTTACCTGCAATTGCTGCAAAGTTGATAATAGACCAGTGGATCATTTCACCATGGTCTGCACGTTGTAGTGCCCAACCAGCGGCAATTTGAGTACGTTTAGTCACACAAAGTTCAGCTAATTCTTTAATTTTAGCCGCTGGTAAACCAGTGATTTCTTCAGCCCACTCAGGTGTTTTAGCAACACCGTCTTCGTCACCGATTAAATAAGCAAGGTATTTATCAAAACCTACCGTGTACTTATCGATATACGCTTTATCGTGTTGACCTGTTTTGTATAAGTGATAAGACATTGCAGTAAATAGAGCAGTATCCGTATTAGGACGGATATTGATCATTTCACTACCAACTGCTTTATCGGTATAGGTTTGCTGTGGGTTAATAGAGACAAATTTAATCCCTTTCGCCTTAAACGCTTCCCAGTGCTTTTGCATTGAGTGGTCAGCAACGCGGAATTCTACACGGTTGGTTTTCCAAGGATCACAACCAATGAAAAGTACCACTTCGGTATTTTTCTCAACAATTTCCCATGCAGTTTGTGGTGAATATACTTCCATATCACCAATAACGTGCGGAAGAATAACTTCAGATGCGCCAGCAGAATAGTCACCAGCACAAATGCTTTGACCACCAATAAGGTTAAAGAAACGACCTTGTAGTGTTTGTGGGCGGTTAACACCACAATGTGACCAACCACCGTATGAAGAACTAAATAGCGCTTCGTTACCGTGTTTTTCAACGGTACGTGCAATACAGAAAGCGGTTAATGCAATTGCTGTATCCCAATCGACACGGACAAAAGGTTCTTTACCACGAAGGTGAGGGTTATGGTCACCTAATGGATCTTCCAATAGAGACTTACGTACCATTGGGTATTTAATACGTGTGTCGCTGTAAGTACGGCTTAATACGCCTTTAGTCAACATTTCTGTAGGGAACGGGTCAACATCATTGATTGGCTGAACACCAATTAACGTACCGCTTTTTACGACTGCTTTAAAAGGACCATAGTGGGTAGCTGATGGAATAGTAATTGTATCTGACGCAAATACTTTGCCAGCAGGGAAAAGGGTGAGTCCGTTAGCAGCAATGGCCGTTGCTACTGAACCTTTTAAAAAGTTACGACGTGATAGGGTCATGTTTATATTCCGAAGACAAACCGAATGAATAATCATTTAAGTGGCATAATAACCATCTAAATATTAGCGGTATAGTGATCTATTATTTGACTTATTTCTTGATAGGCTACACGTAAATATAAAATATATTAGGGTGCTAAATGGAAAATAAGTTACCACAAAAAAACACTTAGGCGTTTAATGTTTAATGCTCTATGTAAATAGTATAATGATTAGCACAATAATTAAAATTTAACTGATAATTATTATCGATAGTAGGGTTATTACAGATAATATACAGTATGTTGAACGGTAACAATGTAGTTATATTATTGTTTTATATGTATTATGTGGCTTTTAAATTGATTGTGTTTTTTGTGGGAAAACATAATTTACAAAACAACTATATTTAGAGTACTAAATAAAAGAGTGCTTGTTTTAATTGTATCACATTGATATGTCTAATTATGACGAATATATTTATTTATATGAATGCAGCGCGTTGCTCTATTCATATTCAAATGTTAGTTTGTGCGCAACACTTTTTTTAACGTTGTTTTGACGTTTAATTCATTTTGGACCATCCATGAAGAAACTATGGCGTTTTTTAGTCAAGCCTAGTAGTCGTTATTCTGTATTAGCGATTGCTGTTGTCTGTGTGATCATCACACTGGCAGGTGTGTTTACCTTTCACGAATCGATAAAATTTAGCTCGACTACCGAGTTTTGTACTTCATGTCACTCAATGAAAGAAAACTACAACGAATATAAAACCAGTATCCACTACAAAAACGCATATGGCGTACGTGCTGAGTGTCGTGATTGTCATATTCCAGAAAATAACCCGATTGCTTTCATGAAAGCAAAACTGGGCGGTGTGGGCGATATCTACAGCGAATTCATCAGTAAAGATATTGATACACCAGCGAAGTTTGAAGCGAACCGTTTACGTATGGCACAAAATGTGTGGCGTATGATGGCTGAAACAAATTCAGCAACGTGTAAGAGTTGTCACTCATATACTGCAATGGATCACGCGAAGCAATCTCCAGCAGCAGCAGCAGCGATGACTGGCGCAGCAGCAAAAGATATGAACTGTATTGAGTGTCACAAAGGTATTGCGCACCAGTTGCCACATATTAATAATGATTTCCAAGCAACATTTAAGCAGTTAACAATTAACTCTGGTGAAGCGCCTGCAACGACGATACTTTATTCGTTAGCATCTAAAAAATTGTACACTGCTGATTCAACATCAGGTGATGTTCAAGGTCAGTTATACCCTGCATCAGAAGTAAAAGTGCTAGGTACTAGCGGCGATATGCTAAAAGTACAAATGACGGGTTGGCAGCAACAAGGCTCAACAACCGGTATGCTTGTACAAGACATGGCGAAGCAGATTCAGACAGTGTCACTGAATGCCGATTTACAAAAATCAGCAACTATTCTAAACACAGTGAAAGCTGAAGATGGTCAAACATGGCAGCAGTTACAAGTCTCTGCATGGATCTCGCAGCGTAATATGCTAGCAAGCATTAAACCTATTTGGGCTTACGGTAAAGAAATCCTTGATGCAACATGTAGTCAATGTCATGCCATCCCTGATCCTAAACACTTAACTGCAAATGGTTGGGTTCAAGGTCTTAAAGCGATGCAACAATACTACATGCTGAATAAAGACGAAGAACGTACACTACTTAAGTATCTTCAAGATAATGCTAAAGATGCACCTGTGGCAGCAACACCTGCAGCACAGTAAGTATCGATAGAACAACCTCAAATCATTGAGTAATTAAAAGCCTGCGTTTACCGCAGGCTTTTTTGTGGGTGTTAATTTTATCTAGGTATAAATTGATACAGTTTGTAGGTTTAACGGGTTAGTCATTGTGAGGTAAAAGACTGCAGTAATGAACGATTGTTGCAGTAGGCGCAGTAATTGCTGATGTTAATGACAACGTGAGACAGTCACATGATGCTAAAACGAAAGGCGTAATATGGAAGTCATATTACGCCTTTTCAATAGTGAATTATGAATAGAGATATAATTTATTACTAAAAGAGAATGTTAGACCGTCGCGACTGCTGTGCGCGTTTTTGGTGCTAGGTTATCCCCTAAACCATGTAATTCTGGCAACATGCAATGTATAAGGTGCAGTTGCTGTAAAACCATACGAATAGAGGTGCAATCTTCATCTCGCCATTGACCTAAACGTTGTTCTAAATTGAGATTTAATGATGGTGATATTTCAACCAGTGATCCATTCAGTTGTGCAGAGATACACTCTAAATGATGGTGAATAATGCGATGAGCCTCAGAGACCAATTGATGAGTGTGGTTATCTTGAAGTTGAGTTCGGTGTGCCCCTAGTGCTGAGATATAGCTCAACATGGCGTGGTTCAATGTCAGAAAACGGAAACTTTCATCGGTGTTGATTTGGTATTTATCCGGTTCTGCTAACATATTATTGATAGCCGTACTCAGTTGCGCATCTTTGTTATGTGCTTCACGACGGGCAATGCGGTAATTCATATTGTCACGTTTACCAATACGATATTGGGCAATAATTTGTGCTAAGTAATCTTTATTGGCACTGGTCGCATCAGCCATTACTTTGTGTAATCGCTTTGATTCCCAATCAGGTAAAATAAAACTCACCGCTAATACCGCTAATAAACAGCCAAGTAATGTATCGCCTAATCGTGGCAAAATAACTGCAAAACCTTCACCTAGTTGATTAAAACAAAACAAAACTAATAAAGTAATGAAAGCGGTGGCCCAGTCATACCTAACAGCTCTAAACGCAAAGAAGAGTACGCCCATTAACACCATCAGTACGAGTTGACCTTCCTGCCCAGGGAATAAATACAATAGTGGTATGCCAGCAAGTAAACCGCCTAACGTACCAATAACACGCTGTACTAGTTTTTGTCGCGTGGCACTGTAGTTAGGTTGGCAAACAAATAAGGTTGTTAATAAAATCCAATAGCCGCGCTGAATATCAAATAACTGAATACAGCCGTAGCCAGCAATAAGTGCAATCCCTAAGCGAATAGCATGGCGGAATAACATTGAGTCGGTATTGAGTTGAGATGCAATACGCTTCCACATTTCTTTAATGCCGTGTGCTTCAGTATCGACTAATTCAATATCGGTATGCTGCTCCACATGTTCGGCATCGGGGTTATTAATATTTTGTAATTGGCGTTCGACCGTTGCAAGGTTATTAAATAAATAATCAAGCTGATTAAGCAGCGGTCGCCATTGTGGATTGTTCTGTTGTTTTAGGTGATTCAGTGATTGTTGTAGTTCATCTAAGGCATTGATTGAGTCAGAACCATGATGATAAGCCTTACCTTGTTTGAGTGCTTCGGCAATACCATGGCAGGCGATGGCTTGAACGTGTAATAAACGTTGGAAACGAAACAACACATCACTGCGCTGAAAAGCCGATGCTAGCTCACGGTAACGGTAATGTGATGAACTTGCACGCTCATGAATATCTTGTGCAATAAAGTAAATTTTAAGGAATTTATCACTTTGACCACGCCCAGCACGGTGAAGTAAGGTCATTTTCACCGCATTTAAGGCGTTAACCACTTTAGCATTTTGTTTGGCTGCTTGAATTCTCAATGGGTGTGAAGTGAGATCAACCACCGGTTCAAACAGTTTACTTTTATTATCAAGATAATGGCCAAATTCAGTGAATACATTGGCGAGTCCCTGTTGAACAGGCTGATTGGGCCATAAAACATGCCATAGCAATGATAAGATCCCATACCAACAAGCACCCGCTAAAAGCAACATCGGTTGATACCAAAGATCGGTACTGCTATTTGCGCCTAACATGGTATAAACCGCGAGCAATAATGAGGCAAAAGCAATGTTGGCATAACGTGGTCCCATTGCTCCCAACATAATAAAGCCAAAGGTCGAACAAAATAAGCCGATTGCAAATAAAATGGGATAGTCAAACAAGACTTCAATAGAAAGGGATGCAATCAAAAAACAAACAAGGGTAATGGTCAGGCCTTTTATTCGGCCGGTTAAATTATCATCAGATTCAGCCAGTGCAGCTGCAATAATGCCGAGCACGAGAGGGGTAACTGCGTGGTTAGCACCTAGGTACCAACACGGTAAGACTACACCGACTAAAGCAATGAAGACTCGAATTGAGTAATTGATACGATCATTGACCCAGTAGCGGCGAAAGTTTACATGTAACTCTTTAGTTTGCATGGATATTAACAATCTTCTGATAATAATGAATGGAGAAAACGGTAGAATTATCTAGCGTTATAAAATCGTTACTAAAGATAACAGAAATATTGTTATTGCCGATCAAAAAAATTAACTTTACCTCGTGGAATAATATTTAGCCAAATAGACACTTCAATACTATGGCTACACGAAAGTTATTGATACTCTAAGTAACATTAATCCCGATAAACGGGTGACAAGTAATGATTCAATTGAGGCTTGGTAGCAAGATTACCAGCCAGTAATGAGTGTTACAGCCTAATTAAAGCATGGAACAATTGGTGGAATCATAATGCAATTAAGTGCCAGTCGACTAGCACAATGGTTAGTTCAAGGTGATTATTACAGTATCGCTTTAGACGGTAATAGCCTGGTATTAGATAGTCAGACCACTTCTGACGTTATTTCTTTTGATGACTGGGATGGTTCGATTGAAATCCATCGCGGTGTATTATGGGGTGCGCTTGAACTTACGTCTTCAAATCAGCAATACTGTTGGACAGTTCATGGCTTGCCTTGGCACGAATGTAAATCTTTTGCGGCATTTTTAATTCGTACTTATCAAGATTGGGCGCAAAGCCGAGTTGATAAATTAGATGCAATGTTGCCTGAAATGTTGCAACGTATCGGATTGTTTTCGACAAAATCAGGTTATTTACGTCATTCTGAACATCATGAATTACATCAGTTTCTTAATGATGGTTTAAATGACTCTGAGTTAACCTCTGAACTTGCAGCAACGTTTAGACCGCGTAGCTTTGAAAAAATCTCCCCTTGGCTCGGTGAACACCAAGCTTGGGTTGATGATCATAATAAACAATGGTTAGCGCAGCAGTCACAAAAATGGGGTTCATGGTTTGATAGTTTTGAGAAGTCACCCTTAAATGAATCACAACGTACAGCAGCTCTAATTAATCAAGACTATAACTTGGTACTTGCAGGTGCGGGTACGGGGAAAACAAGTGTATTAATCGCACGTGCGGGCTATCTTATTGCGAGTCAAGCTGCTGTGCCTGAAGATATCCTTATGTTGTCATTTGGGCGTAAAGCGGCTGAAGAGATGACAGATAGACTGAAACAAAAAGTCAGTGAGCAGGTTAAAGTTGCGACATTCCATAGCCTAGGATCACAAATTATTCGTGATGTTGAGCATGATAAACCGAATGTTGCTTCGATTACATTAGATATACGCGCGCGTAGCGCATGGTTAGCGCGGATGCTAATTGATCAATGGAGTAATTCGACGTCAGCGAATAAATGGCAGCGTCATCTTACCCAGTGGCGAGTACCAGGATTTAGCAAAGAAAACTCAATGGAACAACAAGCTGAAAATGAACAATTACAGGCTTGGGTGTGGCGACATATTGAGTTATTAGGTCAATCAGGGATGAAAAAAGAAGATCTGCTTGATGCGATTCTAAATAATAATAACCCAGCAATGCGCCCACGCATGAAAAGTGAGTTGGCGTTATTGTGGCCATGTTATCAAGCTTATTTGCAGCACTTAAAAGTGAAAAAGCAAATTGATTTTAATAGCATGATTGAAGTCGCAACTGAATACGTTAAAGAAGGTAAATTCATCTCACCATGGCGTTATATTATGGTGGATGAATATCAAGATATTTCACCGCAACGGTTGGCATTAATTGAAGCGTTATGTCATCAAAAAGTGGCAGGGCATACGACACCAACGTTATTTGCGGTGGGGGATGATTGGCAGGCCATTTACCATTTTGCAGGCGCTGATGTTAATTTAATTACTGATTTTGAAGGTCGTTTTGGTCATGCTTGTATTACGGAACTGTCAACGACGTATCGTTTTAACAGCATGATTGGTGAAGTCGCTAATGTATTTATACAACAAAATCCATTCCAAATTAAAAAGCAATTAACCAGCTTTACTAAGCAGAGTAAAAAAGCGGTTACCTTATTGGCAACCGATTTATTACCGCAAGAATTAATTCGGTTGGGTAAACACTACGAAAATAAGACAACCACAGTATTGATTCTTGGGCGTAATAATAAGCAAAAACCTGAGAAATTTGAAACGTGGAAGAAGCAGTGGCCACAACTTAACTTGGAATACATGACCTGTCATTCCAGTAAAGGCCGTGAGGCGGATTATGTGTTTATTGTTGATGTGAATAAGGGCATTTTCCCTTCACCTGATCGTGAAACAGGTTTAGCTGCGATCATGCAATCACGTACTGAAACCTATAATGATGCAGAAGAACGCCGCTTGTTTTATGTTGCATTAACACGTGCTAAAAAGCATGTGTGGGTATGTGCAAATCCTGATAAAACATCTCCGTTTATTAATGAGTTAATTGAAGATAAATATCCGGTTAATAATAAAATTAAACGGACTAAATAAATACGATTAGTCTCTGAAGCCCTGTTGTTATGATGGCTATTTGGTATAGCAATCATAACGACAGGGCTTTTTGTTATCGAGAATTTACGTTATGAGTTGACGTGGACGACGATTTTTCCAGAATGGGTATGATTTTTTAGTTCAGCAAGAGCGCATGCGAGTTTATTAAATGGGACTATCTTTTCGACCATACTGTATAAACGGCCATCAGCGACGAGATCGCTTAAATGGTTACCAATATCAGCAAGGTGAGTAATATGCTCAGGTGCGCCATGGGCATAAGTGCCATGGAGTGCGACTTCGTGAATACTTAGGGCTTTGGTTGTCGCAAGTAGCGGTACTTGATCAAATTGGTTAGCTACCATCACAATATGGCCGTTATAACGAATCAATGCACTCATCATGCTACCTGATTGTGCAGATATACAATCAATCACACCGTGTAATAATTGATCTTCAGTCAGTTTAATAAGTTCAAGCGCAACATTGTCTTGTGGATCAATAACTGCATCGATCCCATAGCTGAGTAGTCGTGGATGATGTTGCCGCTCAGCAATGGCATAAACATGAGCCCCTGCGAGTTTGGCTAATTGTGCTGCAAACCCACCCACACCACCGCCAGCACCTGTGATTGCAATATGTTGTCCTGCAGCGACCTGTAATTTATCGTGTACCGCTATCCATGCGCTATAACCTGCACAAGGTAGAGCAGCAGCATCGGTAAATGATAACGTTAATGGAATACGGCTAACAGCAATCGCTTTAACACACACATATTCAGCAAAACCGCTGGCAGTGCGAGGATCAGCAAAAAATATCACCCTATCGTTAATGTTAAACTGATGGACATTTTTGCCCACACTATCAATGCTACCTGCAACATCTAAGCCTATTATTTGGGGATAATTCCATGTTGCATAGCCCCATTCGGTTAACTTGTAATCGATAGGGTTGAGCCCTACTGCGGCGACTTTTACACAAATTTCATCAGCAGCAGGAATGGGTTTGGTGGCTGTGGTTAATGATAAGGCTTTCAGGCCCTCTGGTTGTTGTAATATCCATGCTTGCATAGGCAGCTCCTTGATACTCTACTTATAACCATATAATGAATTATTATTTTTGCCTTATATATATTGTTTAAAAAGTGATAATAAAAAGCCTTCGTCGATCACGAAGGCTTATTGATTGAATGAATAATGTTGGCTGAATGCTTAATCTAGACGTTCTTTGAGGTAAGCCTCGTAGTCTGGAATTTCAATATCAATTTCTTTATCAAGCAGTGGCGATGTAATAATAAAGTTAGCACTGGCACGGTTAGTGGCAACTGGGATATTCCATACGGCAGAAATTCGTAATAATGCTTTTACATCGGGATCATGCGGCACCGCATTGAGTGGATCCCAGAAGAAAATCATCATATCAATTTTGCTTTCTGAAATTAATGCGCCTAGTTGTTGATCGCCACCCATTGGACCACTGATTAAACAAGTGATCGGCAAACCTGTTTCTTTGGCGAGTAAATGCCCCGTTGTTCCTGTTGCATAAAGTGTATGGTTAGCTAATTTATGTTGGTGTTCTTTCACCCAGCGCAGTAAAGCCGTTTTGCAATTATCATGGGCAACGAGAGCGATGTGTTTGTTAGCTGCCATTTTACGTGTGGTGGTAATCATGATCGTCCTTTTGATATCAAGTTAATCTTGATGAAGCTAGGTGATAATACTTATAAGTAGCAAAGACTCGATAAGGTGTAAATCAGATTAGGCTAAAAGTTAGTGGTGACCCATAAATTATTGATATTCATCTTTATAGGCCACCAACTCTGTGAGAGTTATCGACTGATATGGTGATTGTTGACGTAAAATGAAGGTCTAAATCCTGCGGGTGATAATGAGTTACGGATGGCAGCCGCAGGTAAATGTTGTGGCGTTAAGTCGGTAATTAAGGGGGCGATATCAAGCTCCATTGGTTTTTTCTCAAGGTAACGTACCGTTTGGTCTATTGATAATCGCGCTTGTTCCACCATATTATCGGTTGGAGCAAATAATATTTTATGACGGCGTAAGCCTCGGTAAACCCCATGACTTAAATACGTCGAGATAATTTTCATATTGGTTATATGATTAGTACGTAACTCGCTGATCGCAACTTCAGCGGCGACTGCACCACCCACAATATAATCAATGTTCTTATAGTCGCTAAATAATTGCTGTAATAAATTGCGTTGGAGTTCTTTACTGTTGTCATCCCACAACGTGGTCACAATTTCGACATCACTATTAGCAATCGCTGCTTTAAAGCCTTTGGTTACAGGTTTAGTGCCACCGCGTAATTGTGGGCCTGGAAGCCATGCAATTCGGACTTTACCCGAGCCTTTAGGATGTTGTTTCGCGAGATAGGTACCTGCAGCTTTGCCCATTTCATACCAATCGACCCCAACTTTTGCTTTGATATGTTTACGAATATCAGGATCGGTAAAATCAATATCATTGGTCATTAAAAAAACGGGGATATTACCAATTAAGGCTGAAAGTTTACCGTTATAAGCATGAGCATCAACAGTGCCAAGAATAATGGCATCCGCTCCCCAACGGCGACAAGCTCTTAACTGGCTTTGCTGTTTTTCAAGGTTGCTATAACCGCCAGCTTCAAACACTTTTAGCGTAATACCCAGTTTTTTAGCTTGTTCAACCATCCCATAATTGATCGATAACCAATAAGAATCTTTTAAATGTGGGTACACTGCACAAACTTTCCAAGGTTTTGTGGCCGAGGTTAAAAGAGTGTATTGAATTTTGGTCGGTTTTTTGTCCGTTTGAAAAGGAGGTTGATATGAAATCACCTCAAGCGCAAACGCGGATTGAGCAGAGAAAATAATAAAAATAAAAAATAAAATGCGCATTGTTACCAACATTATTTAGGTCTAAAGCCATATCGCTGGCAAAATAGTACCGTTTTATTGTGTTTGGTGAAATAGCCAGTATCGAACAAGATATATTAATGCTGATTACTCACTATTATAAACAAGATTTTTGAGATAGAGACTACTTATGACGTTTACCCGAAAAGGTATCGCAGCCAAACTGTTATTAGCCTTTTCTGCCATGGCAGGTTTGATGATTATTGCTGTCATGATAGGTGTGGCAGGCTTTTCGTTAGTCGCTAAAACAGAGCGTACCGTGATTAACTCAGCGGTGCCCGCATTAGCAGAAGCGCGAAAACTATCAGATTTAAGCTCGCGGATTATTTTTAATGCGCAAGTGTTGGCTAAATCAAAACTTGAATCCGAACGGATGCAGCAAGGGCGAGCCTTAACTATTCATATTGAAGCCTTAAATCGTAGCTTGCATGCACTTGAACAGTATTCGTTTGATCAACCATTAATGCTGAAATTAGAAGACGATGTAAAACGCATTGTTGATAATTTAGCGTTACTAGGGCTGCTTGTCGGCCGACAAATAGATCTTCAAAGTCAATTAGATCAATTAACCGCTGCGATGACCAAAGCGACCCATCAAATTGATAATTTATCCCAATCACAAGTGGCGAATGCCAATACCATTGCTGTGGCTAATGTTTCTCGTATTTATGACTTAGTGGCTGAGAATAATAAACCGGCTGTTTATAATGCTCTTGATAGCTTGGTCGAAGTCGATATGGATTTATCTGAACGGTTATTTGAATTGCGGTTTTTATCATTACAAGTGATTAATATGCTGGATGATTCTGAACGTATTATTGATATCAAATCATTGGTGGCATTAAAAAAGCGGTTTAATAATGCGGTTAATATTATTAGCCACCGCGTAAAATCAGTTGAAGATCCTAGCCGTTCAGAAGAGTTAATGAAACAAACCGCTAAACTTGAGCGTGGTAATCTGTTGTTTGGCGTCAGTGAGCAATTAATTTATGCCAAGCAGGATGTCCAACGATTAGATCAACAAAATTTAGTGTTATTTCAGCAACTAAATAGCACTGTGGATGAAATAATTTCTGCGGCTAATATCAATACTCAATTGGCGGTTAAGCAAGTAGACCACACTTTGACCGTTGCGCGTAATACACTGATTGTGATTTCTGCTGTTGGTTTGTTAGCGTTAGTATTGATTATGTGGCGCATTGTGTATTTGCAGGTTATTTGTCGTATTAACCGTTATAGTCGCGCGTTATTGTCACTGACCCGCGGTGATTTATGTATTCAATTGGACGTTGAAGGTGATGATGAATTAGCGCAAATGGGACGGGCTATTCTAGTTGCGCGTGATACCGCCAATGAACGGTATCGCTTAGCACAAGCAGAAGCAAAAATACGTCAAGAACTCCAACAGCATAAAGCGAGTTTGGAACGGTTAGTTGCAAAACGTACTGGCGAATTAGAACGGATTAATAGTCGCCTAAATGAAGAAGTATACAATCATTATAAGGCGCGTGATGAGGCTGAAAAAGCGAACCGTGCCAAATCCGCGTTCTTAGCCACTATGAGTCATGAAATTAGAACGCCGATGAATGGCGTGTTAGGGACGGCATCATTATTGGCTGATACCCATTTAAGCACTCAGCAAAAGCGTTATTTAGATGTGATTAATCGCAGTGGTGAAACCCTGCTCGATATTCTCAACGATATTCTTGATTACTCTAAAATTGAAGCGGGGCATTTAGATATTAGAGCCAGCGATTTTGCTCTAAAGCGCATGGTCGTCGATGTGTTCAATATGCTGCATGGTCGAGCCATGGCAAAGCGAATTGGGTTTGAATATTATATTGAACCGAATGTTGATGCGATTTGGGTGGGTGATGAAAGTCGTATTCGACAAGTGCTAGTCAACTTAGTCGGTAATGCGATTAAATTTACCGATAAAGGTAAAGTGACTATCAATGTTCAGCCGCATCCAGATATGCCTGATGAAATACTATTTTCAGTGCAAGATACTGGGATCGGTATCGATACGACTGAACAATCACTGTTGTTTAGTGCTTTCCAACAAGCAGAAGCAGGGCGTAAATCAATTGAAGGTACTGGACTTGGGTTGGCAATTAGTAAACATATTGTCGCTGCGATGGACGGTGAAATAGGCGTTGATTCAGTTATCGGTGTTGGCAGTTGTTTCTGGTTTGCTTTACCTCTTGAGCAAGGACAGGCGACATTGAATACGGATGTTAATCAAGTTATCGTCCCTGCTGCACATATTCTATTGGTTGAGGATAATCCGGTGAACTGTATGGTTGCAGAAGGATTTCTTAAACGACTAGGCCATACGGTGGTTATTGCTGAAGATGGGGCACAAGCCGAAGCGTGTTATCGAAATGAACAATTTGATTTAGCGTTACTTGATATCAATTTACCCGATACTGATGGTGTGACGCTATTGCATCAATTGCGTCGTATCGATAGTACCAATAAGCAAGCATGGCAAGAGCCGACACCGATGGTCGCTTTTTCAGCCCATGTATTTAGAGAAGAAGTTGAAATCTATCTAAACGCAGGGTTTGCAGGTTTCTTACCTAAGCCTTTGGTTGAGCAACAACTTATTGATACCATGAACAGCATTCTAAAAGGAGATAAGCGAGTGGTGATTGAAAAAGGAGCAGGTGAAGATAAACCGCAATCTATTGAGCATGAAGAATTATTACCGCTTGTCAAAGAATCTGTATTAGGGTGTGATTTACAGGTACTTGGTGCTGCACAAGTGAAGCAGTTAATTAGTTTATTTGGTGATTCGGCAAGCAAGACTTTGGTTCTGTTACGCCAAGCAATTACAGAGAATGATTTACCTGAGGTTGCTAAACAAGCCCACACGCTTAAAGGTGCGGCTGGTACGATGGGATTAATGCAATTACATCAATTATGTCAAACGTTTGAAAAATCAGCGCAAGAAGGCTCTATTATGGGCTTAGCCGTTGAACCATTACAGCAAGTGTTTGATGATTCAGTCTCAGCTTTAGCGACGATTTTCCTTGATGATTAAGACTATTAATTAATCGTTACCATGATAATAAAAAGAACGCTGCGGCGTTCTTTTTTTATGCCAACAGATCAAGTGTCATAAACGTGCTATGAGGATCAGGTTGATAATCAGCAAAGGGCGGACATTCAATAAACCCATGTTTAGTGTAAAGTGCACGTGATGGTGCAAAGAAGTCCATTGAACCAGTTTCTAAGTTCAATTGTTGATAGCCTTGGGTTTTAGCATGGGTAATGATGTGTTGCAGTAATTGTGACGCCACTCCTTGAGCACGAAAGTTATCACTAGTACGCATTGATTTTATTTCAGCGGAGGTTGTCGTTAAGTATTTTATTGCGCCGCATCCCGCTAGTTGGTGTTGATCCCAGATAGACCAAAAAGTAACGCTGTGATGTTGCAGCTCGGTGAGATCCAATGCGTGAACACTGGCTGCTGGTGCGGTGGCATTCATATCCGTTAGGTGCGCTTGGAGTAAGGCTTGAATTGCGTGCCCTTGTAAATCATCAATAATGATATTCATATGATCTCTGCCATGAATGAAAATATTACTTTACGGCTTAGAAATAATTTAACCAAGTAATTTTTAGCTGTGTATAGCGTAAAAATAACGAAGTAAGTTCATCATCAGGGATGGGTAAGTGAATGATATTGGTATAACTAAAAGTAGAAACTAAAAGTACCGCTAAAAAATAACCCCGAGAACAAAGTCCTCGGGGTTAATCTATCACTTAGAGTAATTTAAAAATTACTTCTTAGCGTTACGTTCTTTCTGCTCAGCGATAACTTTTTCAGCAACGTTAGCAGGACAAGGTGCGTAGTGTGAGAACTCCATAGAGAACTGACCACGGCCTGAAGTCATAGTACGTAGAGTACCGATGTAACCAAACATTTCTGAAAGTGGTACGTCAGCTTTAATGCGAGAACCAGTTATGCCAGCGATTTGGTCTTTGATCATGCCACGACGACGGTTAAGGTCACCGATAACATCACCAACGTGATCTTCTGGAGTAAATACGTCAACGTTCATGATTGGCTCAAGAAGTTGCGCACCAGCTTTAGGCATTGATTGACGGAATGCGCCTTTCGCTGCGATTTCAAATGCTACTGCAGATGAATCGACTGCGTGGAATGCACCATCAAGAAGCTCGATTTCAACGTCAAGAACAGGGAAACCAGCTAGAACACCAGTATTCATCATGCCCTTGAAGCCTTTCTCGATTGCAGGCCAGAATTCTTTAGGAACGTTACCACCAATTACTGCTGATGTGAACTTAAAGCCTGAACCTACTTCGCCTGGTTTCATGATGTAGTCGATCTTACCGAACTGACCAGAACCACCAGATTGCTTCTTATGCGTGTAGCTATCTTCAACTGGCTTCGTGATTGTTTCACGGTAAGCAACTTGAGGTTGACCAACAATTAGGTCTACGCCGTATGTACGCTTAAGGATATCAACCTTAATGTCTAGGTGAAGTTCACCCATACCTTTAAGGATTGTTTCGCCAGTTTCTTCGTCAGTTTCAACTTGGAAAGATGGATCTTCTGCAACCATTTTACCGATCGCGATACCCATTTTCTCAGAACCGCCTTTATCTTTAGGCGTTACAGCAATCGAGATTACTGGAGTTGGGAAGATCATTGGCTCAAGAGTACACTCGTGCTTAACATCACAAAGAGTGTGACCAGTTTGAACGTTCTTCATACCAACGATAGCGATGATATCACCAGCTTGTGCAGAAGTAAGTTCGTTACGGTCGTTCGCTTGCATCTCAACCATACGGCCGATACGCTCAGTTTTACCAGTAGCAGAGTTAAGGATGGTGTCACCCTTGTTTAGCTTACCAGAGTAAATACGAACGAATGTTAGTGCACCAAAGCGGTCATCCATGATTTTGAATGCAAGTGCTTTTAGTGGCTCGTCAACAGATACTGTTGCAACTTCACCAGTTGGCTCGCCAGTTTCTGGATCAGTTAACGGCTGTGGATCTACTTCTGTTGGAGAAGGTAGGTAATCAATTACCGCATCAAGAACAAGTTGCATACCCTTGTTTTTGAATGCTGAACCACAGAACGTTGGGAAGAAAGTACAAGTACGAGTACCAGCACGGATACAACGCTTGATTTCTTCAATAGAAGGTTCAACACCTTCCATGTAAGCTTCTAGAAGATCGTCGTCTTGCTCAAGAGCAGTTTCGATCATTTCTTCACGGTAAGCTTCAACGTCATCAACCATGTCTTCAGGAACAGGTAGAATTTCGAAGTTCTCTGGAAGACCTGAGTCATCCCATACGAATGCTTGACGGTTTAGAACGTCAACAACACCAACGAAATCATCTTCACGACCGATTGGAAGTGTCATGATTAGTGGAGTCGCGCCTAGTACCTTCTTAACTTGATCTGTAACGCGGATGAAATCTGCGCCCATACGGTCTAGTTTGTTAACGAAGATAATACGAGCAACTTCTGATTCGTTCGCATAACGCCAGTTAGTTTCTGATTGTGGTTCAACACCACCAGAACCACAGAATACACCGATGCCGCCATCAAGTACTTTAAGAGAACGGTAAACTTCAACTGTAAAGTCAACGTGTCCAGGAGTATCGATAACGTTAAAACGGTGATCTTTCCAGAAACAGCTTACTGCTGCTGACTGGATAGTTATTCCGCGCTCAGCTTCTTGTTCCATGAAGTCAGTTGTTGACTCGCCATCATGAACTTCACCAATCTTGTGGATTTGGCCAGTTAGCTTAAGGATACGCTCTGTAGTAGTGGTTTTGCCCGCATCAACGTGCGCGAAAATACCAATGTTTCTGTATTTAGATAAATCTGTCATTGTTTTTCTCTATCAACAATTACTGTCACATGTGAGGTCGCGGATTATAGCACTAGTTGTACTAATCAGAACATAGCCATGTGTAATAAAAATAGGTATTCGCTTGCTTTTTGCTCTAGGAGTTCTACCTGTTGACGAAGATCCGAGCAAATAACAACGATAAAAATCAAGATTAGTCGAAATTGATTATTATTGTAAGTCGATTAAAGGATATTTTTATGAGGTTTTAAGGTGATAGTGTTGAATTATCATTGGTAATTCAGTGTCAATAAGAATGAATAAAATCGTTTTTTAGGCTATTAGACCTTTAAAAATAGTAAGTAAGCTAGAATCTGTCATTTGTTTCACTTTATGTTTATTAGTGAGGTAGAATTCAACAAAGTTCCTCTTGATTATTTGAGTGTAAAAGATGTCTGAAGAAATAGAAGTAGAAGCACTGGAAGTTGAAGTGTCTGTTCAACCGATTGAGCTATATAAAGTCCTTAAAATTGCCAATCAGGTGAGTGGGGGCGGCGAAGCTAAATATGCTATCTCCGAAGGTTATGTTGCTGTAAATGGTGAAATTGAATTACGTAAGCGTTGTAAAATCTATGATGGTGACGTTATAGAGTTTAATGGTGAGTATTTTGTGGTTATTTGTGACCAGCCTGTTCAAGAAACGGTTGTACGTGATGTAAAAACAAAGCAAACAGCGCCAGTAGCAAAACCTAAAGTAGCTAAAAAAGCAGCAGCGCCTAAAACAAAGAAAAATAAAGTAGCGCAAACAACCAGTAAAAATCGATCAGTGACTAAAAAAGAAGCGGCGAAAACAGATAAAACCGCAGATATGTCAACAGGGCGCAAGCCTATCAGTTTTTAATTTTGGATGAGAAACACATAAAAGACGTGCATATAGTGCGTCTTTTTTATATATGCTTTATATGAGTGAGTATCAGGATGATGATCCAAAAATCGACAAGTTATCTTTTTCTTTTATTTAGTACTATATGTGGCGCGACGTTTTCAGTTAATGCTGCACAAATAAATTCGTTATCGACAAGCGAGTGTCAAGCAATGACTAAAGCTGGGGTTATGTCCAGCTCTGCTCCAGTATCATGCCAACGACTCAAAAAAGTCACTTTTAATTACCGTGATTTTACGGGTAAAGCACATACCAATGGTCAATTAGTCGTGATGGATGCGGTAGCACCGTATGTCGGCAATATTTTTGATGCTTTATATCAACAAGGTTTTCCGATTCATAAAGCAGTACCCATTGAAATTTATGGCGGTAATGATGTCCAATCAATGACGGCCAATAATACATCAGCATTTAATTACCGTCCGGTTGCGGGTACTGGCAGTTTATCATTACATGCTTATGGGGCTGCGATAGATTTAAATCCATTACAAAATCCATTTGTGACCTTTAGCGGTAATGGCAATGTTAAATTTAGTCCAGTCCAAGGTACACAATATGCCAATCGTGCTATATACCGTTTTGGTAAGCCGGATAGTCGAGGTATGGCTGAAGTAGTGATCGATACTTTTGCTCGTAATGGTTTTCAATATTGGGGCGGATTTTGGGATTCACCGATTGATTATCAGCATTTTCAGTTGAGTAAAGATATGGCGATTACAATGAGTGAGATGACACCATCTCAGGCAGCCTTATTTTTTAAACGTTATGTGGGGTGGTATGACAGCTGTAGTCGAATGTACCCATCAGCTTATCAGCATTATAAGTTTAATGATTACACTGAATACTTAAAAAGTAAGTTATCAGCAAAGTCATTACATCTCGCTTATAGCGCAAATCCACAACAAGTAATGAATGCCATTAACCAGCAGCCGATACGTTCAGACATCTGTGTTAAACGTTAATTAGCCAGACTATTATTTATAAGTTGCAGCCTAAGTCATAGTTTTTAGTCTGCATACTTTGTTTTTAGTTAATTCATTTGCGGCTATTATTTAAGGCTCTTAGGATGGTAGGTAATATTAGTATTACTTTCTACAAAGGATGGTCTGATGGTTAATCAAGTCACAATGGTTGCACAGCAATTACAGTTTTCAGAGTTAGTGCAAGGCTATTGGCGTTTAGCTGAATGGGGCATGACAGCGCAGCAACGATTAGCTTTTTTAGAGCAACATCTAGAATTAGGGGTCACCACGGTTGATCACGCTGATATTTATGGTGGCTATCAATGTGAAGTTTTATTTGGTGAAGCATTAGCACTGAATCCGAGTGTACGTCAGCAATTACAGATCATCACTAAGTGTGATATCAATCTGTGCAATGCTAAATACCCTCAACGACGCATTAATCATTACGATACCAGTAAGCAGCATATTGTTGAGTCTGTAAATAACTCATTGGCAAACTTACATGTTGATAATATTGATTTGTTATTGATTCATCGCCCAGATCTACTGATGGATGCTGATGAGGTTGCTTCTGCTTTTGCTGAGTTAAAACAACAAGGAAAGGTTAATCATTTTGGGGTGTCGAATTTTTCTCCTGCCCAATTTGATTTATTGCAATCTCGTCTTGATCAACCTCTGGTTACTAACCAAGTTGAAATTAATCCGCTTAATTTTGACGTCGCACATGATGGTACGCTTGATCAATTACAAATGAAGCGCATTCATCCGATGGCATGGTCATGTTTGGCTGGTGGTGATATTTTTACTGGCAACAGTGAACAACATCAGCGAGTACGTGCAACATTAACTGATATTGCGTCTGAAATAGGTGCCGATAGTATTGATCAGGTTATTTATGCATGGATTCGACGTTTACCTTCTGATCCTATCTCGATTATAGGGTCGGGTAATATTGAGCGAGTAAGATCAGCGGTTGCTGCACTTGATTTTACGTTATCACGTGAGCAATTTTACCGAGTATGGGTTGCTTCAAAAGGTCACGGTGTGCCATAGAACGGTATTGTTCTTGTCAG
>SAMEA5043655__coassemble_78_pt1 | contig 23427 bp, 18 predicted proteins | sample SAMEA5043655__metabat2_low_PE_001 | metagenome-assembled genome bin SAMEA5043655 (sample SAMEA5043655) | Gadus morhua
TGGTGACCTACTGATTACAAGTCAGTTGCTCTACCTACTGAGCTAAGTCGGCACACTAATTTCTTTTTCTATTGCCAAGTCGAAACTCAACAATTAAATTTGGCGGAGAGATAGGGATTTGAACCCTAGATACGCTATAAACGTATGCTGGTTTTCAAGACCAGTGCTTTCAACCGCTCAGCCATCTCTCCATTGCGGTAAATAGTATAGTTCTCAGCGGCGGCTGTAAAGAAGAAAAACACAAAAAAGTTCTAACTAGCTATTTTTTAAACAAAACATTACCAATCAATACATTAATCATCCAGAATTAAATCATTGTCGACCATCAAAATTAAAACTCTGCCGTTTATCAAAAAATACACTTGTTTAAATACGCTTTGAACACTGGCCTCTGTTTACAATGACTAACAATTTACCGAAGACATCAGCCACAATATCAGTACAATTTAACCCTCGAAATTAACACCAAGGCTCTATTATGAAATTGCGCTTTATCGCTAGTACCCTGCTACTCTCTTTTAGTCAGTTAGCATCAGCACAAATTAGCCAAATTGAACCTGCGTTGACGAACATTGAGCAACAGCTTGGAGGCACAGTCGCTGTTGCGGTCTATAACGCCAATACCAATACAAGCTGGAGTTATCATGGTGAACAACGCGTTCCAATGATGAGTACCTTTAAGACGTTAGCTTGTGCAGATTTATTACATCAAGCAGATACTAAGCGTGTTGACTTAAACCAGCCTATTATGATCAAGCAAAGTGATATTTTAAGCTATGCGCCAGTAACAACTGATCGTGTCGGTACTAGCATGACATTGGCTCAGCTGTGTGATGCAACGATGCTAACCAGTGACAATACTGCGGCTAATCTGGTGCTTAATAATATTGGTGGGCCTAAAAGTGTAACCCAATTTATACGCACGTTAGATGATGATACAACCCGTCTTGATCGTATTGAACCAAATGTGAATAATGTTAGTGCGGCTGAACTGCGTGATACCACCACCCCTATCGCCATGAATTCTACTTTATATAGCTTACTCTATGGTCATGCGTTATCAGAAACAGCACGTACACAGCTAAAGCAATGGATGATGGATAATAAAGTCTCTGATCCATTATTGCGCGCTGCTTTACCTGCAGGTTGGCATATTGCCGATCGTTCAGGTTATGACAGCACGTATGGTTCTCGTGGGATCACTGCGGCAGTGTGGCAACAAGGTAAGCAACCAATCATGATCAGTATTTATTTAGTGCAAACAGGAAAACCAATGGCTGATCTTAATGCGGCAATAGCAAAAATTGGGCAATTGATTTTTACGCATTTAAAATAAACGCATAAAATGATGATAAAGGGGATCTTTTAACATTCCCCTTTTGCTATTGTTTATCTTATTCTTCACAAATTAGATATCACGATGTATTTATCGATTACGGGGTTAATGGATTTTTTAGGCATGCTATTAACCTTTATACATAACCTATTGAATTTATTTCGATAGCCTATTTATCTCATTGATCTATATGATTATAAACGCTATAAGGATCATCACATGTTAAGTTGTCACCACCATGATTATATCGAAATAGCTTGTATGCATCATTTGAGCGTTGATCTAACACTGAATGACGGCAGCCATATTATCGGTATTGCACACGATACGTTTTATAATCAACATCGTGAAGAATGTATGATGTTACAGATTAAAGAACAACAGCAATCCGTCGTGCTTGATACCCTATCATCCATAACCGCTATAACGAAAAATCCATATTTTAATACGATCAACTTTAAATAAAAGCTTGATTAATAATAAATTTACATTGTAAATACGATCAGAAAATGCATATACCACTTAAAATAAAAATGGCGTTTCTATTTTAACCAATAGAAACGCCATTTCTAATATTTAATACCATTTAGGTAGTTATGCAAATTTCATTTCCCCATGATCATCAAGATAAAGCGCTGCTTTTGCCTGTCCAATCAGTTGCGCTGCATAAGAAGGTGTTACCGCACGCAACTCACCTTTAGTCGATAAGAAAGTACCTTCCCACGCTTGATCTCGGTATGTGCCTGATTCTAAAATTTCAATAATAACTTTCATAGTTAACCTCAACGTCGAATAAATAATAAAATAATGACAAAACCCTAAGGTAACTCGTCTTCTTTTTAAATTTACCAGCATAAAATTAATTGTCATCCCATGTAAATTGCAACGTTAGATACACAAATAGAGTGAATTAAAAATCACTGTCATCAAAAGTGCTTATTACACTCTGCTTTTACATGACTTGAGGCTTTCCCGGTGAGTGTTTCGCCATAAAAAAAATACTAATACATTGATTTGATATGTTTTTATATTTTAACTGTCACTTTATCGCAATCAAATGACGGGATTTTATTATTTTGTCTATATTTCGATAATTTTAAATTAATCAATTAAAAGAGACATTATATTGATCTCGAAAAGCAAGATCTCATTTTTGATCACTCTAAAGCATCAAATTTGATTATCAAGGCCAATTAATCACCGATATATCTTATGGATGCCAGCTATAAATTTTATATTGAGCATTGAGGTTTATTTTTAATCATACATCACTGGAACAAATGACATATAAAAATAATTTATATAAAAAAACCTTTTATGTAACCAATATCTCATATTTGTTATACTTATTGCATTATATGTAGAAAAAAAGTCCAATTAAGGCCTAAAATGGATAATATTTTTCTATAGATGGAAGGGGTAAATGACAATAATTACAGAGAATCACCTCAAATATACAAGTTATAATGGGGTCTTAGTTTCTCTTGGGCTATTTTCTATCGGTACAGCTTTTTTAATGAGCATCCTACCGTTTACTTTTAAGCATTTTGGGTTTGATCAATCTTTTGCGCGTGATCTCACCAGTATTTTTTACTTAGGCGTCTTATTAGGAGCATTTGTAACAAAGCCAATCATTAATAAACTGCAATATAGAGGTGGGATCCTCCTCTTCATCTTATTATATATTGTAACCGTTATTATTTTAGCTATTTATCCTAATATATCTATTTGGCTAGTCTGCCGATTTTTTGCAGGGATAGCTGTTGCTGGTATATTTATTTCATGTGAATCGTGGCTATTATTAGTTACACCAAAATCACAACAAGCAACACGATTAGCGACCAATACTGCGGTACTTTGTTTAGGTCGTGCCGTTGGGCAAACAGGTATTAGCATCACTGGAACAGAAGGTTATGGCCCTTTTATTGCGATTACGGCAATGATCACTCTATCATTGGTCCCTTTAGTCGTTATGTGTAAAACTGCGCCAATCATAACTGCTACCACAAAAATAAGTTTAGATATTATAGGTAAAATTAATGTTCAAGGTTTACTAGGTTGTTTAGCATCCGGACTAATTTTAGGCTCTCTGTATGGTTTAATGCCATTAGAGCTCCATAATTGTGGGTATGACCAACACAAGACCAGTTATTTAATGGCAAGTATCATTATTGGCGGCATACTAACTAAACCATTAGCAAAAATGCTTCAAATAAAACTCACAAAGCCAGAATCAATTATCTTTTTTAGTGTCATGGGTATTGCTGCTATTTTAGGGTTTCAAATAACCGAAAATACACTACTACTATTTATTTGCACTACATCATTTGGTAGCTCTATTTTTGCTTTATACCCAATAGCCATTGCGCAATCAACACAATCACTGACTAATGATCTTTTATTTGCTAACGCTCAAATTATGTTTTTTGCCTTTAGTATTGGTGCTGTACTCAGCCCTTTATTTGCCCATCCATTTATGACTGTGCCACATGGTCTACTTGATTATTTTATTATTATTTTTGTGGGCATTTCAGCCTATATGTTCATTCATAAAACACCATCAACAACAGTACGATTAGCGTAATAAAAAGCCCCCAATAATTGATGTCCAACTATTGGGGGTGATTCATAATGCTGGCCTTTGTATTTAATAACTACGTTCTGATAATTAAATATGCCATTGTCTAACGCTTGTTTATGCTCTTGCTTCGCATTGAAATTAAAACTTGATAAATCAACTCGGGGATCATGCTGTTGTATATTGTTTTGTAATACAGCGCGCCATTATTCTGATCGATAACTGATATGCCAGAAAAACCATCTTTACTCACCTATATAAGACCCAATGTTTGATTTGTCATGGTTGAGGTATAAGCATAATCACGTGGTGCAATAATCAGCTTACTATTGAGGTTATTGTGTCCCTCACACTCAATGGTACAAGCTTGAATATGATCATTACCCTTGGTGGCTAATGTGATCCCCGTACAGGCATTTGCCATTTGACTAAACCCAACAGCAACAACCAGCGCCTAATAAGACTTTTTTCATAAATAACACTCTCTATGTTTATAATAATAAATATAGATGCCAAAATTTTACGCTTGAATATTAAGACAAAAAAACCCGCGAAAGTTCGCGGGTTGATAAAAGAGATAGTTGAGAGCACTTAAATAGCCCAACCTCCGGCATAGAACACCACTAATGCTATTGCAATAATAACCGTACCAATATTAAGTCGTTTAAAATCACCCGATACCACACGACCAATCACAAGGCTTACAAACCCGAGCATAATACCAGTAACAATATTACCTGTTAGCACGATGAAAACTGCACATAACAACCCTGATAATGCATCAACAGAATCGTCCATATCCAGCTTACTCACATTACTGAGCATTAATAACCCGACATACATTAATGCTGGTGCCGTTGCGTAAGAAGGCACTAAAGAACTGAGTGGCGCTAAAAACAGCATCATGACAAACAGCAGTCCCACGGTTGTTGCCGTCAAACCCGTTTTACCGCCAGCGGCTGTACCTGCCGCAGATTCAATATAAACCGCAGCGGGTGAGCCACCAACAAAACCTGCAAAAATACTACTGACAGAATCGGCCGTTAATGCTTTACCGCCACTGATAATATTACCGCGCTCTGTCAATAAATTAGCTTGGCCTGCAACAGCGCGAATTGTCCCTGTTGCATCAAAAATAGCCGTCATCACTAATGCTAATACCGTAGGTAAAATTACTGGATTTAGCGCACCCATGATATCAAGAGAGCCTAATAATGAACCGTCACCACCAAATGTTGGTAAAGCAAATAAACCGTGATATTTCACATTTGGATCAAAAATCAATCCAAAGACGGAAATAGCAATAATCACCAATAAAATACCACCTGGCACTCGACGTTTTTCAAGTCCAATAATTGCGGCTAAACCCACTAACGACATAATAACGGGCAGTGACATAAAATCACCAAAAGCCACCGGTAAACCCGCTTGTGGATTTTTAATAACCAGACCAACACCGTTAGCGGCAATCAATAATAAAAACAACCCAATACCGATACCCGTACCATGTGCAATCCCTGTCGGCATATTTCTCATGATCCAACCACGAATACCGGTCACAGTAATAAAAGTAAACACGACTCCCATCAAAAATACTGCACCTAATGCAACTGGAATACTGACCCCTTGCCCAAGCACTAAGCTAAAGGCGGTAAAAGCTGTTAATGATATCGCACAGCCAATTGCCATTGGTAAACGTGCCCATAACCCCATTAACAATGAACCAAATGCTGCTACTAAACAGGTTGCGATAAAGACTGCACTTTGGTTAAACCCTGCAGCACCCAACATACTTGGTACCACAATCACGGAATAGACCATGGCTAAAAAGGTGGTTAACCCTGCGATAATTTCTTGTTTAACGCTACTACCGCGCTCAGTAATTTGAAAATAACGATCTAAACCACGAGTGGATTCATTAGGGGTGTTATGTGTACTGTCAACAGACATGATGGCTTCCTATAATTGTCTGGTTTAAATCCATTATTGTTGGCCGTTAATCCTCACCTTCCGCCAACGCAAACGTTTACTTTTTTAATAAATAAAAAAGGCTGAGTCTATTATTCTCAACCTTTAGGTGATCATTGAAGTGATAATGATACCGAAAAAATAACCATTCCCGCCACCACAAACTGATTTTTCGCCCGTACGACAATAATCTCTCATAACCACCATGAAAATACCTTATTGATGACATGAAAAATATTACCACCAAAAACGTGACACACACAACAAATATCCTGCAACAACAAACATAAGTAGAAAAATATTCTATTTAACCTTTCTATATATAAGGATTATACGATTTTTTTCTTTGTAACTAAATGTATACTCATTATCATTGACTAACATGTAACGTTAGCCATTTATTTACTTCGCAAATATTAATATTTGCTTTATCAGTAATTTTTGACTCTTCTCTATAGAGCGTTAGGTGATTGCAATGAAAAACACACTTTGGCCTGCATTTATTGATGTTGTAAAACGCGATGTTGTTCCTGCTCTAGGTTGTACGGAACCGGTATCAGTCGCATTAGCCACAGCAATTGCCGTCAATAAGCTCAAGATGAATTATCAAGACATTACTGCTATTAATGTCCTTGTTTCTGCTAATTTAATGAAAAATGGCATGGGTGTAACTGTTCCTGGAACGGGTATGGTCGGACTAGAGATAGCTGCTGCTGCTGGCGCTGTCGCTGGAGATAGCAACGCCCAATTAGAAGTCCTTAAAAATCTAACCGCTGACGATGTTGCTATAGCAAAAACAATGCTTGATAAAAAAATGGTGACCGTCAGTGTTGCTAATGTCAGCAATATTCTTTATTCCAAGGTCACTATCTTTAGTGAGCATCATTCTGCAAGTGTCACGATTGCAGATAGCCATACCCATGTATTAGCCATTGAAGAAGACGGAATCACGACCTATATCGCCGATCCACAAAATACCTCACAAGCAGCAAAAAAAACCATTAGCAATAACCCTTTTATTAATGCCTGTGCGCAAGATATTTTTGACTTTGCTACCCAAGCACCATTAGCCGATATTGCATTTATTAAGCAGGCTTACCAACTCAACAACGATCTTTCTATTGAAGGGTTACACGGTAATTATGGCCTTCAAGTGGGCGCAACGTTCCAGCGCAGTGTTGAACGTGGTTTACTTGCAGGGGGCTTATTAACTGACGTATTACTGCGTACTGCTGCCGCTTCCGATGCTCGCATGGGGGGAGCAATGAAACCTGCGATGAGTAATTCAGGTTCAGGTAACCAAGGGATCGCAGCAACGATGCCTGTTGTTGTAGTTGCCGAATTTATTAAAGCCGACGATGAACAACTTATTCGTGCATTAATGCTGTCACATCTGATGGCTATTTATATTAAAAGCTACCAAAATAAATTATCCGCATTATGTGGTGCAACCACGGCATCAATGGGTGCAGTAGCTGGCATGACATGGTTACTGGGTGGTGACATTAAACAAATCAGTGCAGCTATTAACAGCATGATTGGTGATATTGCTGGCATGATCTGTGATGGTGCAAAAACCAGTTGCGCGATGAAGGTCTCATCGTCAGCAGGCTCTGCAATAAAATCTGCATTAATGGCATTAGACGGTATTGGCGTAACAGGTAATGAAGGTATTGTGGCACACGATGTTGACAGTACTATTCGCAATCTATCCGCACTGGCTAATGGATCTATGACCCAAACTGATGTGCAGATCCTTGATATTATGATTAATAAATAACCATACCTTCACCAAGGTAATGGTTAACTCCTCTAGATATACATATAAAGCTAGGTAACTACGTTGCTTTTTTATGTTTATCTAGAGGATTATATTACCTAATTTGTAGCATTATCAGCAAAAAACAGTAAAAACTGCATTTCCCCCCTTGTTTATATTCCTTTTAGCTATATGTAATCACTTCTAGTTATTTAAAAAATACGTCATTAGCGCAATAATCCCGTCGTAAACAGCACAAACGCTATTAAAAAAACCACCCTCAAACTCAATAAAAAATCGCACTATTGTGCATTTTTCCATTACGATATTTTGTGCGTTTACGTATTAAAATCGTTTTTGATAAGTGGTTATAAAATATTTAAATAACATCAACTTAAAGTACGTTTCATGAGCAACCACTACTCATTTTAGCTGCGCTTTCGTTATATTTATATTTCTAAAAAAACGTGAATAAGGTCGGCAGTAATGCCGTAAAAATAATAAACCAAACACAGTAATTTGGTTAACTATTCAAGGCTGAAATTAATATGAACCAAACAGTCAATATATCTCCAGCAACAACGAATACGCCATTGCATGTTCGAGCAAATATGACTAAAGAGCAGTGGCAACAAGCAATCAAATTTGACAATGTAGACATCGGTTGGATCGTAATGAGCATTGGTATGGCCGTTGGGGCAGGTATTGTGTTCTTACCTGTTCAAGTTGGCGTTATGGGGCTATGGGTCTTTTTGCTTTCTGCAGTGATTGGCTACCCAGCGATGTATTTATTCCAAAAATTATTTATTAATACCTTAGCAGAATCGAAAAAATGTACTGATTACCCAGGGGTTATTTCTGGCTATTTAGGTAAAAACTGGGGCATTACATTAGGGATCCTTTATTTCTTAATGTTAGTGATTTGGGTGTTGGTTTATTCATTAACAGTTACCAACGATAGCGCCTCTTATCTACACTCTTTTGGTGTAACCGAAACACCGCTAAACCATAATGCTTTTTATGGGTTAGCGTTAATTAGTTTATTGAGTTATATCGGCTCTAAAAGTGAAAAATTCTTATTTAAAATCTCAGGCTTTATGGCGGTTACCGTTCTGCTATTAGTCGCAGTAATGGGGGTATTATTAGTGCCTCAGTGGAGCCTTGCCAACCTCACACCGGTTGAAAACTGGGGTTTAATGCTTAAAAATGCCATTATTACGTTGCCATTTACCCTAACATCAATTCTGTTTATTCAATCATTGAGCCCGATGGTTATCTCTTACCGCTCACATGAAAAATCGATTGAAGTGGCGCGCTATAAAGCCACCCGCGCCATGAAAATTGCGTTTACTATTTTATTCGTTATCGTATTTTTCTTTGCCGTATCGTTTACGTTCGCGATTAGCCAAACAGAAGCAAAGCATGCGATGGAGTTGAATATTTCAGCCCTTGCAATGATTGCCCATTATTTCCCGGGCAGTTCAGCAACGATTGTCGGTATTGTAATCAATCTCTTTGCGGTAGTAACATCATTCTTTGGGGTTTTCCTTGCCTTTAAAGAAGCTTGTCGTGGTTTAGCGATGAACGTGTTAGAGCGTAAATTTAAAACCAATAACATCAACACTGCGTTGGTTGATAAATTTACCACAGTATTTATTGTGCTAATTGCATGGGGTGCGGTTACTTTAAACCTTCCAATTCTATCATTCACTTCAATCTGTTCACCGATATTTGGTATTGTTGGCTGTCTAATTCCAGCTTATTTAGTTTATCAAGTACCTGCTTTGCATAAATATAAAGGTACCGCTACCAACCTCATCATTGTCACTGGCGTGTTACTGTGTATTTCACCCTTACTGGCTTTTATTTAGAACATAGCGTGATTTGATAACAAAAAAAACGCCGCAGTCTTAATGACTGCGGCGTTTTTCTTTATATTACAACCACTCAAATTAGGCAGTAACAGCGTCAACTTGTTTCTTCGCTTTCGCGCGTTTCTGCGCCATTGCCACACCGGATAACACCATAATGCCACCGACATAATGGTAGGTATGTAACTGCTCACCTAACATTACACTGGCAATACCTGCCGCCATAATTGGCAATAAATTCATGAACATTGCTGTTCTGTCTGCACCCAAACGTTCAATACTTTGCATCCACAGCCATGGTGCTAATACTGATGCTAATAATGCCGCATACATAATTAACGGTGCTGCAGCGGCGGTAATAGCCATACGATGGCTGGTTAGCAATAATGGCGTTAGCATTACTACCGCAAATAAGCATTGCACATACACCGAGTGCCAATTTGTGATCGGCATTTTCCAGCGTTTAAGCAACACACAATATAATGCGTACACCACGGCAGCGATAAGCATTAAGCCATCACCTTGTTTAATGCCCTGACTCACCAAATTACTGATATGGCCATGGCTTAGCATTAACACTAATCCACTTAATGATAAAACCGCCCCGACAAGTGCAAACGGTGATAATCGCTGGCCTAATAATGGCACACTTAAAAACATGCTCACTAATGGCACTAATGAAATAATCAATGCGATATTGGTTGCGCTAGTCGTTGCAGCAGCAAAATAGCCTAATGATTGGTTAAGCACCATGCCCAGTAAGGCTAAAAAAGCCAACTTTGCTAAATACGGTTTGATAATTGCTCGTTCACGCCACACAGACTTAGCTAAAAAAGGGGTTAACGCGACTAAAGCAAAAAACCAACGATAAAACGAAATAGCACCGGGATCGATGACACTAAATGCCATCTTATTGACAATGGCATTCCCTGCCCAGATTGCAACAGTAAAAAAAGGTAATAAATAGAACATGGTCGGCCTTAGATAAAACAGTCATTTCAATAAAGGGCATTGAAATAGATAACAACGCTATTTTGTCATTTCCTATGAGAAACATATATTCGTAATCGGACATAGAAAATGCTTAGTCGGACATTTATGTATTTAAGCAACAAATATGGTTTTAAATGACAAAACCCTAAATTTCTTACCGCATGAGCCAGTATAAGAAATTGAGGGTTTAATATAAAAAGAGATGAATTATGAACCAATCATTACTTATCGTTGGTTAATTGTTCTTTTTCACAGAACATCGTTGCCGCTAATCGCGCAAGGTTATAAGCATCAACATAGCCTGAGTGCTGACGCCCTTCCCAACTTACGCCAGCAATTTCCATTGCAGCACGTTGCCCTAAGCGCTTATTAGTGACGTGGCGTTGTAATTTAAATAACGTCGCTAAATTTAAATACTCACGAAATGGCGCTTTTAGCTCTTTAGCGACACACTCTTTCATTAAAATGCGATCATCATGACCCCAAGCGGCATAGATCTTATGGCGTCCGCCAAACTTTTGTTCAATCGAACGTAAAATTGTAGCTAATGGTTTACCATTTTTCTCGATCAGATCGGGCTTAATACCTGTTAGTTCAGTACAGAACGGCGAAATTTCATCGTGTTCAGGTCGAACATAATGTTGAGCACGTCGTACAATACGCCCAGTATTTAAATCCAGTTCCGCCACTCCAATTTCGATGATCTCACCAGTTCGCGATGTACGGCCATCATTCCAGCAGCACATTTCGAGGTCAAAACAGACAATACGATCAAAATTCATTTAGTTATCCAAGAGTCACGGGGTAAAACGGGCGCAGATAATACCATTTTGTCACCATGGGTTCATCCTTCCACGGCAGATTATTATTTCAGGGTAAAATTATACCAATAAGATTAATTCGTTGGTTAGATTAAAAAATCATGACTGATATACTCATATATTATCAATATCATTTGGATCTAAGCATGACGACTATTTACAACCCTATTATTGATAATAACAATCCACCAGATGATATCTTTTTTGTCCATGAAGTGTTTGAACCCGATACCAGCACCTTAATCCATAGCCATTACTGGGGACAATTGCACCTTGTGAGTAACGGTATTATTGAACTCAGCACCCACAGTAAACGCTTTTTAGCACCACCTCGATATGCGTTGTGGATACCCGCAATGACCGAGCATAAAAGCTATATTAGACGCAGCCTTAATTACTGTTCAATGAATATTTGTCCACCACTGTCAAATCAGCTCCCTGCTTACCCGTGTTTATTAGAGGTCAGTGCGATCATGTCAGCCATCATTGAAGATCTCCGTCAACGTAACATTACGGTTGCCACCACCGAGCAAGATCAACGCTTAATTAAGGTATTGTTTGATCAAGTATTACTGTGTGAAGAACATGACCAATTTTTACCCACCAGCGAAGATAAACTATTACAGCCAATTTTGGTTGAATTAGAACATAACCCTATTAATAACCTATCATTAGCACAATGGGCACAACAGCTACATACCACCGAACGTACATTAGCGCGTCATTATAAAAATAAATTGGGGATCAGTTTTACTGAATGGCGACAGCGACGTAAATTTATCTATTCACTGCATCTACTGCGCCAAGGCATGTCAGTTAACGAAACCGCACTCACCTTGGGCTATCACCAAGCCTCACCGTTTATTACTTTATTTAAGAAATACGCAGGAGCAACACCGGATCAATATCGCTTACGGTTAGATTAATCCACCTATCCCTACCTATTAATGATAAAAATCACCATAAAACTGCGCTCATAAACGGCTTTTCTTATTGCTGCAATCAAAAATAAACACCATCAGCGTTTGTTCTGTGCGCTAGATCTCCTTATCCCTATAGTCAACCTGAGAGTTAAATCACAACTCATTTGGCTGGTTACAAATGTCCAGTAAATGCACCCTTTATCCCATACCGATAATTATTTTAGCCGCACATAATAGCTCCAACAAAACGGCTTATCGCCATCTTAAACCTGTTATGTTCTTGTCCTTATACGTGGTCAACATTGTCATAACGAAATGGAGTTATTCTTATGAAAAACCAATTGTCGCAATTAAAACGGCACCTATTAACGGGCACCAGTCATATGTTACCGTTCGTTGTTGCCGGTGGTGTATTACTTGCATTATCAGTAATGTTAGGTGGTAAAGGCGCTGTACCTCAAGGTGTTTTCCTTGAAGGCCTTTGGGACATGGGTATCGCAGGTTTCACATTATTCGTACCAGTGCTAGGTGGCTACATTGCTTACTCTATCGCTGACCGTCCAGCACTTGCACCAGGCATGATTGGTGCTTACCTTGCTAACCAAGTTAACGCCGGTTTCATTGGCGCCATCATTGTCGGTTTCATTGCCGGTTACGTGGTTCTACAACTGAAACGTATTCCGCTATCAAACAAACTCAAAGCCATCTCAACCTATTTTATTCTTCCTATTGGTGGCACGTTCATTGTTTCAGGTCTTGTTATCTGGGTTATCGGTGCGCCGATTGCAATGGCAATGGAAGGCATGAACGCATGGCTTCAAGGCATGGCGGGTACATCTAAAGCATTCTTGGGTGTGATTCTTGGTGGTATGACTGCATTCGATATGGGCGGCCCTATCAACAAAGTAGCAACCCTGTTTGCTCAAACCCAAGTCGGTACTCAACCTTGGTTAATGGGTGGTGTAGGTGTTGCTATCTGTGTGCCACCACTAGGTATGTTCCTTGCAACTCTTTTATCTCCTAAGCGTTACTCTGATGAAGAGCGTGAAGCAGGTAAAGCCGCTGGCATCATGGGCTGTATCGGTATCACTGAAGGTGCAATCCCATTCGCAGCCTCTGATCCAGTACGTGTAATCCCGTCAATCGTTGTCGGTGGTATCGTTGGTAACGTCATCGCATTCTTATTCGGTGTCCTAAACCACGCACCTTGGGGCGGTCTGATTGTCCTACCTGTTGTCGATGGTCGTATCTTCTACGTCGTCGCCATTATTGCAGGCTCGGTAACAACAGCCTTAATGGTTAACTTCCTTAAGAAACCTATCGCAGACCGTCAAGAAGAAAAAGCGCCAACCGCAGCTTCTGATGACCTAGACCTAAGTTTTGATTAATAACATCGCATTCATTTATCAACGCGTTAAATGTACTAAATGTACTAACCGCATTAAATAACAAATTTGGAGATTCACATGAAAGTATTAGCAATCACATCTTGCCCATCAGGCGTTGCACACACATACATGGCAGCAGAAGCGTTAGAAATCGCAGCAAAAGCAAAAGGCTGGGATGTTAAAGTTGAGACCCAAGGTTCTATCGGTATTGAAAACGAAATCACCATGAGTGACGTTGCTGACGCTGATATTATTATCCTAACCAAAGACATCGCAATTAAAAACGAAGAGCGTTTCGCAGGTAAGAAGATTGTACGTGTTGGTGTGGCAGATGCTGTTAAGAAAGCGCCACAAATCATGGATAAAATTGAAGCTCACCTAGCACAAGCTTAATCGTACTCAAAGACACTATTTTACAGCAGTGTCTTTTATTCCCCCTTTAGTAAAGCCATCTTAGATCACGTTATTTAAGGTGGCTTTTTCTATAATCGCTCAAAAACACGCATAACCCCCACGTTGACAAAATAAACTGGCATCAAGATAACAATTTCAAGAGCATTATATCGCTTACAATCACTGGCTCAATGATAATACGCACATTCACACATAAGGTACGTCAAATAGCCGCTATTGATTGGTTAGTCCACGTCCATGAAAAATAACAATAAGTAGACGCAAGACATGCATAATATTTTTATCGATTTACTTGATAGTGCCATTTCTGATTTTGAATCTCTAAACGATATCTGGTTTGCGGGGGATTCTTTACCACCACTTGAATCAAGCTATCAAGTTAACTTTCCTCGGTTAGAATTAGTCTTTAAAGGCCGTTATGCCAACACCTTTGATAATCAACAACCAGACGCTGCCAATGTCACCCTAGGTGTCGGTGAGGCATTATTTATTCCTGCCAACGCATGGAACAAACCCGATTGGCAACATGAATGCTCAGTGTTAAGTTTATTATTTGGTAAAAGTCAGCTTGGGTTTAGCTTAGTCAGTAAACGCGCCAATGAAGAGGGCTTTTATGATGTGCAAAAATACAGTGTTCCACAACGTAGCAGTCACGCTATTGATCATATTCTCAATGCATTATCGAGCTTAACCCATGAAAAGAAAAAACAACCCGCTGATAAATTTCTCTTAATCGCGTTGCTATGCTACTGCAAAGACATGCTTGAAATGCCGATGACAGATAACACCCGCCGTAGCCAAGATTTATTTAAAGGCATCTGTATTTACGTTCAAGAAAATTTCCATCGTAATATCAACCGTAATACTGTCGCTGAACGGTTTAATATTTCCCCGAATCATCTATCGCGTTTATTTCGTCAAGAAGGCCATATGCGGTTTGCCGATTATATTGCGTGGGTACGCTTAGAGCGGGCAAAGTTTATGTTAAAGCGCTACAACTTCCGTTTAGAAGAAGTCGCTAATCGGTGTGGTTACCATGATTCTAATTATTTTTGTCGCGTATTTAAACGCAAAACAGGCAAAACCCCTACAGAGTACCGTGTTCATTAATACAATTAGACCAACAACTGAATATTTATATTCTATATTTACCCATTTCTATTAAAGCGAAGAAGAATAAAATTATTCGCTTTAGTGGACTTAACATCAATGAAAAAATCACTGCAAGCCTTGATCGTTCTTTGTGCATGTAATATTAGCTTCTCTGCTTTCGCTAATACAACATCGGCAATGGAGTCTCCATTATCGATTCCATTTTCCCAACAACTTCAGAGTTATCAATATTCAGGCGTGATCAACAATGACGCCACTAATGACTTCAGTTTCTACGGTCATCAAGGTCAGAAAATCACCACCTTCGTTACCAGTGACAGTGCTAAATTATGGGTAACAATCAAGCATCCACAAATGAAACAGGCTGTCGATATTTCAGCTATTTCAACCAATCCTAATCAACGTGATACCTATACTTTACCGTTTACGGGTCAATATCATATTGCTATTGGTGAATATCCTGCGATCAGTCAACGAAACTCAACCCAAAATTATAATTTCAGCATCAATATCAAATAAATACCGCTCACTTTTAAATGACATTACCCATCAGTTTATGGCGATGTCATTTAAAATTATCCATCTCGCTTTAATTATCATGCCTGCTCATTTTTCAACCTACCGATACATTTAACACGGTCACATATCCATCAAATTGGTACAATAGTCCAGTTATTGCATGTTTAATCCACTGCTAATTCCCTTTATATCGTAATACACTCCTATTTCATTGTGTTTCGTCTCGTTTCATTTTCACACAATAATAAGGATTGTTACGTGTCTCATATTTCATTAGATGGTCAGTGGACGCTCACTTCACCTCAGCATTCTCATATACATACTACGTGCACCTTACCGGGTGATGTTCACTCTGCTCTAATTTCCGCCGAGTTATTGCCGCAACCTTACTATGGCAGTAATGAAACCTTGATTCAGTGGGTTGGCGAAAGTGAATGGTTACTCACACGAGAGTTCACTATCAAAGCCGATCAGCTTACTGCCACGGCGATTGATTTAGATTTATCGTTTGTTGACACCATGGCCGTGGTTTGCATTAACGGCACGCAAGTTTTGACATGCAGCAATATGTTTCGTCTCTATCAAGTTGATGTTCTGCCCTATCTACAATTAGGCACCAATCACATCAGCATTGCATTAGCGCGTAATGATATTGAAGCACAGCAACGTGCAGAAAAATTACCGTTCCCTGTGCCATGGGCGGTGGGTAATAATCAAATTCCGCACATGAATACCCTTCGTAAAACCCAATGTCACGCGGGTTGGGATTGGGGACTTTGTTTATTATCAACAGGTGTATATCACTCACTAACCTTAACACCTGTTTATAGCACCCGCTTACACCATGTTCGTACCCAACAAACATGGTTACCGAATGGCAATTGTGAAGTTACATTGACGATTGATTGCGACATCTTAGTTGAACAAACCACACAAACAGTTGAAATTAACTTTGACGAGCAAGTACACACTATCGCCATTGATAATGTAAAAAAAGGCATTCAAACCGTAACCACCACTATTATTGTGACTGATCCACAGCGATGGTGGCCAGCAGGCTATGGCGACCAGCCGTTATATCCATTAACTGTCACCCTTAATAACCAAACCATCACTAAAAAACTTGGTTTACGTCAATTAACCTTAGATACGCAAGTCGATGCCATTGGCAGTGCGATGACATTTGTGGTTAATGGCAATGCAATTACCGCCAAAGGTGCCAATTGGATCCCACTCGATGCCTTGCCTAGCCGTCAAACGCCTGAGCGTTACCGTCAACTATTAGAAGATGCGGTCGCGGCTAACATGAATATGATCCGTGTTTGGGGCGGTGGCATGTATGAGCATGATATTTTTTATGAGTTGTGCGACGAACTCGGATTATTAGTATGGCAAGATCTGATGTTTGCTTGTGCGTTATACCCATCAACCCCAGAATTTCTAGCCGATGTTGAATTGGAAATTGTTGACCAAGTTAAACGCCTAGCCGATCACCCTTCTTTGGCATTATGGTGTGGTGATAATGAAGTCATTGGCGCGATTGGCTGGTATGACGAATCTAAACACAATCGTGAAAAATACGTAGTGAATTACGACCGTTTAAATCGCATGCTGCAACAAGTAGTTGAACAATACGATCCAAGCCGTCGTTTTTGGGCCAGTTCACCGTGTAATGGCGAACTCGACTTTGGTGATGCATGGCACGATGATAACCGTGGCGATATGCACTTTTGGGATGTGTGGCATTCTGGCAAATCATTTGATGCTTACCACAGTGTTAAACCGCGTTTTTGTTCTGAGTTTGGTTATCAATCGTGGCCTTCTCTACCAACCGTAAAAACGTTTGCTGACAGTGAAGATTGGAACGTTACCTCACCGACGTTTGAACAACATCAAAAGAATGGCCGCGGAAATAGCATTATCACTGAAATGTTTACGCGCTATTTCCGCTTCCCTATTGGTTTTGCCAACATGTTGTATTTGAGCCAAGTGCAACAAGCATTAGCGATTAAGACTGCCTCTGAATTTTGGCGAGCACATAAACAACATTGCCGCGGCATTCTCTACTGGCAACTTAATGATTGTTGGCCGGTGAGTTCATGGTCAAGTATTGAATACACTGGTCGCTGGAAACAACTGCATCACCATGCTAAACGTTTCTTTGCACCTGTGATGGCAACGTTTATTCAGCCCCCCCAACAGCCATTATGCTTACATGTGGTTAATGATCATCATCAATCAATGCCAATTACCGGAAAGGTGATCAAGGTAGATTGGCAAGGTAATGTGCTTGAAACTTGGGCGCTAGAAACTCAGTTAGCCCCTGATAGCAGTACCATTTTATGGCAATCAGATGAACAGTTAACAACCACAGAAACTAAACAAGTGTTTTATCATGTTCGCTTAATCTGCGCTGATGGTAGTGTGACTGAAAATGACCATTACCCATGTTTATTTAAACACGCACAATTGCAACAGCCTGCAATCACGATTGAATGGCACCAAGATAACGATACCATTTGGTTAGAGTTAGACTGTGACTATCCGGCATTATTTGTTGAACCCCAACTTGAATGCCAAGGCCGCTTTAGCGACAGCAGCTTTACTTTATTGCCAAGCGCTATTACGGGCACTAAACATCGCATTCAGTATATTGGTGACTGTGATTTTGAAACCATAAAACAGCAGTTAACCGTATATCACCTGCGAGGCACCTATTAATTTATAAAATAATTTAAGTCATATAACTAATAAGACAAATACGCATATTTTTATATGCGTATCTTATTACATCGCTTATTTATCTATTATTTATACCTATTTAACCTTTATCTTTAAAAATGACACTGATAACAAATCAAGAAATAAAATAACAATAAAAATAGCATTTGAGATGCTACTCAAAGTTATTTATTTAAAAACAAACAATAGTAATTGATATATTCACTCTGCTTTACATCATGCTTAATACGGAATTAATACCCTACATTTATAACAAGGAATATTCATGATCATAAATAAAGCGCATACGTTAACGGTAGCAATATTGGCGGCATTATGTACCCCAACCACTTTTGCTGCAGAAAAAAACCAATTAACCATAGTGGCTGATTTTTATCCCACTATGATACGTAACTTTAACCCTTACCTTGCCACCAATTTACGTACCACGACCGACTTTATTTATGAGCCTTTAGTTGTTTTTAACCAAATGCACGGCAACAAACCGGTGATGCGATTAGCTAAAAACTACTATATGTCTGACGATCTCACTCAAGTAACCTTTGAAATTCGCGAAGGCGTTAAATGGTCAGATGGCACCCCGTTTACTGCTGATGATGTAGTGTATTCCTTCCAACTTATTCATGATAAACCCGAGCTTGATCCGAAAAGTATGGATCGCTGGATCAAAAGTGTTCGCCAACAAGACAACAAGGTTATTTTCGAATTAACTGAAGCGAATTCTAACTTACCGTTTGAAATCTCCACCATTCCGATTGTGCCTAAACACATTTGGAAAGATATTGAAAAACCTGAACTATTTACTAATGAAAACCCAGTAGGTTCAGGTCCATTTACCGAGATTGATACCTTTACGCCACAATTGTATGTCCAATGCCGTAACCCTAATTACTGGGATAACGACAACCTTGAAGTCGACTGTTTACGGGTACCACAAATTGCCAATAATGATCAGCTGTTAAATAAAATAATCAAATCAGAGCTTGATTGGACCAGTGCTTTTATTCCTGATGTTGATGCCCTATATTCAGCCCGTAATCCAAATCATAAATACTGGTATCCTGCGGCAAGTACCCAATCTTTTATGATGAATTTTAAAACACCGCATCCAGGTAATAACGAAGCGATTAATACCCTTGATTTCCGTCGCGCGTTATCAATGGCCATTGATCGCCAGAAAATCATTGATGTTGCTTTTTACGGCAACGGTATTGTTAATGATTACGCATCAGGCTTAGGCAAAGGGTTAGAGTTCTGGGCTAACCAAGATATTTATAATCAATACAAAGGTTTTAACACTTACAACATTGATAATGCCAAAGCGCTGTTAGCCAAAGCGGGCTTTAAAGACATTGACGGTGATGGTTATGTTGAAACCCCAACGGGTCAAAAAATAGAGATTGCGATTCAATCACCAACAGGCTGGACTGACTTTAATAATACAGTGCAGCTTGGGGTTGAGCAGCTACAAATGGCAGGTATTGATGTTAAAGCCAAAACCTCTGACTTTGCGGTATATAACCAAGCGATGACCAATGGTACTTATGATATGGCCTACACTAACTACTTTAACGGTGCTGACCCTTACCGTTACTGGAACAGTGCCTATCATTCACGTTATCAAGAAGGTGCGAGCATGCCTCGTTTTGCAATGCACTTCTTTAAAAATACCGATCTCGATCAATTACTGGATAACTTCTATAAAACAGCTAATCAAGACCAACAAAAAATCATCGCGCATAAGATCCAAAAGATTATTGCCGAAAACCAAATCACTATTCCTGTGATGTCAGGCGTCGATGTCTACCAATTTAATGAAAGCCGTTATACCGGTTGGTGGAGTACTGACAATCCTAAAGGCCGTCCTTTAGCATGGGCAGGCGTCCCTGAGCGTTTATTACACGTATTAGATTTAAAACCAAAAGCATAATAACAAAAATACCGTCATCTAAACCGTGGCGGTATTTATTGTCATGCGGTTAATCTCTGATTTTTATTAACGGTGCTATTTAATGGCATCATTTTTAATTTCGGTGCTATTTAACGATCAATAAAAATCTTTAGTAGGAATAAATACGATGGGCTTTTTCTTTCGGCGATTATCTTTTTATTTTATCGCACTAATATTTGCAGCAACATTAAACTTTATATTACCTCGCGCCATGCCAGGTGATCCTGTGACAATGATGTTTGCTAATGCGACCTCCCATGTTAGCCCTGAACGTATTGAAGCAATGAAAAAACTGCTCGGTTTTGTGGATGGACCATTATATGAGCAATATTTTTCGTATCTTGCCAATATATTTACCGGCCACTGGGGAACATCAATAAAGTTTTATCCGTTATCGGTTAATGATTTGCTTGGCGGTGCCATTGGCTGGTCATTATTTCTCACGGGTACAGCGGTTATTTTATCGTTTTGTCTTGGTTCGGTTATGGGTATTTTTGCCGCTTGGCGTCGAGGCAGTTATTACGACATCTTTATCTCACCGAGTACGCTAGTAGTGCAATCTATCCCTTCCGTGGTTATTGCAATGCTCGTAATGTTTACCTTTGCCATTGGCTTAGAGTGGTTTCCTATTGGTAATGCGTACACCTCAGGCACCACGCCTGATTGGTCAAGTTGGGCGTTTTATAAAGATGTCATGTATCACGCTGCCCTGCCGTTGTTATGTGCCACTGTCAGTCAAATTGGTGGCTTTCTTATTAGCATGCGTAACAACATGATCAACCTGCTTAACGAAGACTTTATCACCATGGCGAAAGCCAAAGGACTGAGTGAGCATCGAGTTATTTTTAACTATGCTGCCCGTAATGCGATGCTTCCAAGTGTCACTGCCCTATCCATGGCACTCGGCACCGCAATCAGTGGTCAGTTAATTGTTGAAATGATCTTTAACTATCCCGGTCTTGGAACGGTGTTATTAAACGCGATTCACGCCCGTGATTATCAAGTATTACAAGGCCAATTATTACTGATGACCTTATTTATGTTGTTCTTTAACTTTATGGCCGATCTATTAATTGTGCTGTTAGACCCACGCCTGCGTACTGGAGATCGATAACATGAAAGGGATTATTCAATTATTAGTCCGTAACCCTAAATCGTTAACCGGATTATGTATTTTAGTGATGTTTGTGTTAGCGGCTATTTTTGCGCCATTGATCACCAATCATGCCCCTGATAGAGGCACTGGTAACCCTCACGAATACCCAGCTTTTGTAGTTAAAGCGGCACAGACTAACCCTGATGGTTGGATTGCGAAAAACTTAGCCACCAATAAACGTACCTTGTTAATGTCGAAAAAAGCCGATCATATTCTAGGCACTACCCGTATGGGACGTGATGTATGGTCACAATTAATTTACGGTGCTCGTACCTCCCTCGCTGTGGGTTTAGGCGCTGGTATTTTAGTGTGTTTTCTAGCGACCTTAATTGGGGTTTCTGCTGGCTATTTTGGTGGCAAGGTCGATGAAATACTCACCGCAGCCATGAATATCATGCTAGTGATCCCCCAATTACCACTGCTGTTTATTATTGCCGCATTTATTGGTCAGGCAGGGCCATTTACGATTGCGATAGTGATCGCCATTACTTCATGGGCATGGGGTGCGCGGGTGGTGCGATCTCAAACATTATCCTTACGCGAAAAAGAGTTTATTCGTGCCGCAGAAGTATTAGGTGAATCACCGTGGCGCATTATTGCCGTTGAAATTTTACCGAACCTGATGTCAATTGTCGGTGCGAGTTTTATTGGTTGTGTGCTACTCGCGATCATGACCGAAGCCAGTTTATCGTTCCTTGGTCTTGGCGATCCTAATGCAATCAGCTGGGGGGTGATGTTATATAACGTTCAAACTTCTTCATCGATGCTGATTGGCGCATGGTGGGAAATTCTCGCACCTTGTATCGCGTTAATCTTTATCGCTATTGGGTTGTCGTTATTAAACTTCGCTGTCGATGAAATCGCTAACCCACAATTACGCTCTCACAAAGGCATGCGCCGCTGGCAACAACATAGCGATGCCAACCTTGTTCAAACTCAAACCGAAATGCCACACCCTATTACTGATGGCGGAACCAAATAATGACAACCTCTTTATTCACCATAACCTTAGCGCGTACTCAGCAATCCGATCCATTAACTCGTCGTCTGCATCTCACCCTTAGCAGCAGCCATAAGTTAACCGTTAATCAAGATGTCTGTGATTACGATGCCGAGATCAGCAAGCAGGCGATTACGGTTGCCGACATCCAAGATATTGGCTATTTAATCGCGACCACATTTGTCAACGCTACCACGCTCCAGTTATCCATTGATGACAACATTGCTGCTCAATATAGCCACCAGCAGTGGTTCAAGTGGCTGTCTTTTGGGCTCGCGTTATCAAACTATAATTATCGCCACAGTGATAGTCCCTTGTTACAACCCATCGTGGCAAACTTTAGCTTATTAAATGCCACCGACGACGATAACCGCACTTTTGAAAACGGAAAAATACTCGCTTACAGTCAATTAATTTCCCGTGAGTTAATGAATAAACCGGGTAATGTTATTTATCCACAATCCTTTGTCGAGGCCGTTGAAGCATTAGCGATTAATAACATTGAATTATCGTACCTTGATGAGGCGATGATGCTTGAACAAGGCTTTGGCGGCTTAATGAGTATCGCCCAAGGCAGTGATCGTGAAGCGCGGTTATTGTGCCTCGATTATCATCCTCAACACCCTCAATTTACGGTGGCGTTAGTCGGGAAGGGGGTTACGTTTGATTCTGGCGGGATTAGTATTAAACAACCACGTTATATGAGTACCATGAAAGTCGATATGGGTGGTGCTGCCGCTGTTGTTGGCGCACTCAATGCTATCGCGCAACTACAATTACCGATCCGTGTGATTGGTTTGTGTGGCTTAGTTGAAAACATGCCATCCGGAAAAGCCATTAAACCCGGTGATGTGGTGACTATGCTCAATAAAACCAGTGTCGAAATCATTAGCAC
>SAMEA5043655__coassemble_79_pt1 | contig 22847 bp, 22 predicted proteins | sample SAMEA5043655__metabat2_low_PE_001 | metagenome-assembled genome bin SAMEA5043655 (sample SAMEA5043655) | Gadus morhua
ACCGCTTGAAAGCCGAGTTCTTGTCCCCAGATTTTAATTTGCAGAGCGAGTTGTTGATAATCGATAGTCATAGTGTCAGTCTTATTACGGGTAAAAATCAGGGAACGGATTCTAGCACATTCTTATTTTAGAGTGGTCATTAGTGATGATTGCTAATAGGTAACAATTTAATTGATACTTATTGTTAATCACTGAAGAAGGGATAGCTGTAATCTCACAAGCTGACACACTATTGTCAATGGTTGCAATAATAGCTGAGATAATCTGCAAAGGTGTAAAGCTGCACCTGTGCTGAATATGTGCCTGACATAAATTGAATGGTATTGCTTTATTGCGGTAAAATTAGGCGACTATCTGCAGTGAGATCTTTATTTCGACAAAGAGAGATCTAGGTGTTGATTTATCTTAAAGCAGCAGATTTATGTGCGCAAAGCGGCGAGCGTGGTATGCTGGCGGCTGATCTTTTTCCGTTTATTCGTCAATTAGTCAACCCAAGATAAAATATAATGCAAACATTTGAAACTTCCCTTGCTGATGAGCAGGCAACGGTAGATTTTGGCCTTAAATTGGCTAAAGCCTGCACGCAACAAACAACAATATATCTCCATGGTGATTTAGGTGCAGGTAAAACCACATTCAGTCGTGGCTTTATCCGTGCAATGGGTCATCAAGGGAATGTGAAAAGTCCGACCTATACATTGGTTGAACCGTATGATCTTGCGCCTTGGCAAGTTTATCATTTTGATTTATACCGTCTTGCGGATCCAGAAGAATTAGAATTTATGGGGATCCGTGATTACTTTACCAATGATGCTATTTGTTTAGTGGAGTGGCCAGAAAAAGGCATCGGTATGTTGCCCGCGCCTGATCTTGAATTGGAATTGCGTTATGACGGCGATCACCGAACAGTATTAGTAACGTCGAATACGGATTATGGTTCAACGTTGATCAACCACTTACAATTAGGTTAATTAGAAATGGCGTTACGGACGTATGCAAATCTTCTAATTTTGGGAGTGGGATTAGTTAGTTCTACCGCTTTTGCAAATGAACTAAAAGGAGTACGGGTGTGGCCGGCTCCTGATGAAACGCGTGTCGTGTTAGATATGCAAAGCCAAGCGGATTATTCGCAGTTTATGCTATCAAATCCATCACGATTAGTGATCGATTTGAACAAGACCTCACTGAAAACCAAGTTACCAATCCCTGTTGCTAAGAGTGAGATCTTAACCACTATTCGTAGCAGTAATGCGCCTGAAAAAGGCACTACGCGATTAGTGTTTGAACTTAAACGTACTACGAAACCAACAATATTCTCACTTTCACCAACATCTGATGGTAGCTATGGCTATCGATTGGTAATGGATTTACCTAATGGTTCTGGCGTTGGGGCTGTTGATAAAGAAGAGCAAGCAGAAGAAACTGCGACTGAAAACAATTTAGCTAAGTTACCTTCAGGTACGGCTGATATTGTGGTCGCCGTTGATGCGGGTCACGGTGGTAATGATCCCGGCTCTATTGGACCAACCCATAAATATGAAAAGAACGTAACTTTAGCTGTTGCGCGTAAATTAGCGGCTAAAATCAATGCTACAACCGGTATGCGTGCGGTCATGACTCGTCGTGGTGACTATTATGTAGGATTAAGTAAACGTTCAGAGATCGCACGTAAAAATAAAGCGCTATTATTGGTTTCTATTCACGCAGATGGCTTTAGTTCACCTAAACCTCGTGGTGCATCGGTATGGGTATTAAACACCCGTCGTGCTAATACTGAGATTGGTCGTTGGTTAGAGCAAAGCGAGAAGCAATCAGAGTTGCTGGGTGGTGGCGATGTATTATCAAGCAATCCTAAAGATAAATATTTAGGTCGTGCAGTACTCGATCTGCAATTTAGTTATTCGCAGAAAGAAGGCTACGATGTCGCTAAACGCGTTTTGGCGAATTTGCGCCATATTGCGCGTTTACACAAAACGGTACCGCAATATGCCAGTCTCGCGGTCTTGAAATCACCAGATATTCCATCATTATTAGTTGAAACAGGTTTTATTACGAACCCAATTGAAGAGCGTGAATTAACCTCTAATGCCCATCAAAATCAACTAGCTAATGCGGTTTATAAAGGCATTTTACAGTACTTTACCGCCCATCCACCTGAAGGCACGTTGTTTGCTTCGCGTTTGAAAGCTGGAGGCATGAAACATAAAGTCACGTCTGGCCAAACATTAAGTGGTATTGCCGCGAAATATGGTTCATCAATGGCGGCGATTAAAGCGGCTAATAACTTGAAATCAAATTCAGTGAATATTGGTCAAGTTCTTGTGATCCCTGGTTCTGGCATTACTACTGCGACGACTGCGCCTGTTGTAAAAACGGCAGCCGCTAAAGTGGTAACTAATCACGCTCCAGCCACTCGTATTGTGTGGCATACCGTGACGCGTGGTGAGTATCTTGGCAAAATTGCGGCTAAATATGGGGTCACCATGAGTAGCATTCGTCAAACGAGCCATTTAAAGTCAGATAAGGTCATGGTCGGACAGAAACTAAAAATTGCCGTTGCGGCGACGAAAGTAGAACGCCATAAAGTACGTCGTGGTGAGTTTCTAAGTAAGATTGCGGCAAAATATGGGGTATCTGTAGCAACTATTCGTGATGCGAATAAGCTACGTTCTGATAAACTAGCAGTAGGACAGACGCTAATCATTCCAAGAAGTTAATTATGCCGATTCAGATTTTACCCGCTCGGCTGGCTAACCAGATTGCAGCGGGTGAAGTTGTTGAACGCCCCGCATCGGTAGTCAAAGAGCTTGTTGAAAATAGTATAGATGCCGGTGCCACTCGAATCGATATTGATATCGAAAAAGGTGGCAGCCGGCTGATTCGTATTCGTGATAACGGTAAAGGCATTGCTAAGGATGAACTTGGTTTGGCCTTAAGCCGTCATGCGACCTCAAAAATAGCCTCATTGGATGATCTAGAAGCCATTGTTAGCTTAGGCTTTCGTGGTGAAGCCCTCGCCAGTATCAGTTCAGTTTCACGGTTAACCTTAACCTCACGTATCGAAGATCAAGCAGAAGCATGGTCAGCTTATGCTGAAGGTCGTGATATGGATGTTCAGTTAAAACCTGCCGCTCATCCCGTAGGTACGACGCTGGAAGTCTTGGATTTGTTTTTTAATACTCCAGCGCGACGTAAGTTTTTACGGACTGAAAAAACAGAATTTACTCATATTGATGAACTGATCAAACGCATTGCTTTAAGCCGCTTTGATGTTGCGATCACACTGCGTCATAACGGTAAATTGGTGCGACAATATCGTATTGCTGATAATGCATTACAACAAGAACGCCGTTTAGCTGCCGCTTGTGGACCTTCCTTTTTGCAACATGCATTAGTGGTTGAATTAGCGCATGGTGATTTGAAATTATCAGGTTGGATTTGTAGCTCACAAGGAGCTCGTAGCCAAAATGACATTCAATATTGCTACGTTAATGGTCGTATGATGAAAGATAAATTGATCAATCATGCGATTCGACAAGCGTATGAATCAAGCTTACGATCCGATCAGTATGCCGCTTATGTGTTGTATATTGAGGTTGATCCACATCAAGTGGACGTTAATGTTCATCCTGCCAAACATGAAGTTAGGTTTCATCAAGCTCGATTAGTGCATGATTTTATTTATCAAACCCTGCAAAGTGCATTACAGCAAGCCGCAGATGTTGATGATGCGCATCAGTATCAAGCACCAATGAGAGCCAGTGCACATGCTGAGGTAACTACCGATCCTATTGATCGCGCATCACACACTATTGCTGCGATGCCTGATTACCCGAATAAGGCTGCACCCGATAGTTGGTTAGCTGCAAGTGATTCATCGCCAGTTACACCTATATCCCTACCTGATTCCAATCAAGGTTCTGTCTCTACTTTTTCAAATGAAAAAACTTTATTAGCAAATTCAGTTAGTAAAGATACTCAACAAAGCTATAGTCAAAAGAGTAGCCCAAAAAATTCATCACAATTAGTACCTGTTGAACGTCAGCAAGGTTCAAAATCTGGACAGTATGCAAATGCTTCTCCTCGCCATTATGGTGAACCTGGGCCTACTGCGACAGAGCGTAAAGCTTATCAACAGCTGCTTAAAACAGATAACACTGAACCGACTCAATCGACACCGGGCCAAGTTACATTAACCGAACCCTCGACTCGAATAGCTGAGCCGCGACGTGAATGGCCGTTATCAATACAGCCAATAGCGATAACGGGTAAGCGTTCTCACAGTAACAATGTGGGGTTAGGAAAAGCATTAGTTGTTGTTGATGAGCAATTTTTATTGTTGAGTCAGCAACATGAAATGGTGTTACTGCATTTACCAATCGCAGAGCACTTACGTCACGTTGGCCAGTTACAGTTAGCAAAAACGGAAGGTTTAAAGCCCCAACCGTTATTGATCCCATTGGCTGTGCCGATTGAGGTGGAATTGATTCAGTGCGCTGAGCAACATGGACAATTATTAAAGCAATTAGGGATCCAACTAAAGTCCAAAGGACGTAATAGCATTATTATTCTTGCGGTGTGTATGCCACTAAGGCAACAAAACTTACAACAGTTAATCCCAAATTTGTTAACCTATCTTCATACCGTGAGTGATGATCCTGATGCTCAAGGATGGGATAACCTTTTATTCTGGCTCGCTAAACAATGCCATATGCCGGTAACAAGTTATACCTTGGCACAAGCGATTCAGTTAATTACCGAATTAGAGCAGCTATGGGGGGAACAAGTGATGACGTTTAAAGCGCAACTTGTTCGTCCTGTTGATATGCAAGCAGCGATAGAAGCATTTAAGTAATTTATGACTAAGCCACAAGTTATGACTAAGCCACAACCACAAGCAATTTTTTTAATGGGCCCGACAGCGTCAGGTAAAACTGATCTAGCGATTCGGTTGCGGGAGCAGCTACCCGTTGAGTTGATAAGTGTCGATTCCGCCCTTATTTATAAAGGGATGGATATCGGTACAGCAAAACCAGATGCGCATGAATTGTCACTAGCACCGCATCGTTTAATTGATATTCGTGATCCAGCGCAAAGTTATTCTGCTGCAGACTTTCGTTCGGATGCACTAAAAGAAATGGCTGATATAGTAGCTGCGGGGCGGATTCCTTTGTTGGTCGGTGGTACTATGTTGTACTACAAGGCATTATTGGAAGGTTTGTCACCATTACCTGCGGCAGATAATACTGTTCGCGCCGGTATAGAACAAGATGCTGAAGCTCGAGGTTGGCAAGCACTGCATGATGAATTAGTGCAAATTGATCCTGTGGCTGGTGCAAGGATTCACCCTAATGATCCACAGCGATTATCTCGTGCATTGGAGGTTTTTCGCATCTCAGGTAAAACATTAACTGAGTTAACAAAGACTCAAGGTGAATCGTTACCTTATAAGGTTCACCAATTTGCAATTACGCCCACGGATAGGGCTGTACTACATCATCGAATTGAGCTTAGGTTCAAAAAAATGATCGAAGCAGGGTTTGAACAGGAAGTGCGGGCATTGTATGACCGTGGTGATCTTCACCTTGAACTTCCTTCTATGCGCTGTGTCGGTTATCGACAGATGTGGGAATATTTGGACGGGAAACATGACATAGATGAAGCGGTTTTCCGTGGTATCTGTGCTACCCGTCAATTGGCAAAGCGTCAAATCACTTGGCTTCGTGGCTGGAAAGATTTGACTTGGTTGGATAGTAGTGATGTTGATAGCGCGTTACAAACCGTCACAAACTCAGTTAGATGTGATGTTTAATTAACGTGTATACTCTGAACTGCTTTGCGTATTTTTAGTTTTTGTTCGTTGCTAATACAACTACAAACAAATAAGGAAAAGAAATAATGGCTAAGGGGCAATCTCTGCAAGACCCGTTTTTGAATGCGCTGCGTCGTGAAAGAATCCCGGTCTCTATTTACCTGGTAAACGGTATCAAACTACAAGGCCAAATTGAATCATTTGATCAATTTGTCATTTTACTTAAAAACACCGTCAACCAGATGGTTTATAAGCATGCTATTTCTACTGTTGTTCCCGCTCGTCCGGTGAATCATCACCATGCGAGTGATCGTCCAGCAGGAAGCGACCGTCCAGAAAAAACAGAAGAGTAAGATTATTTTCAAATAAGGAGTCGATTACTTGTTTGACCGTTATGAAGCTGGTGAGCAGGCTATTCTTGTTCATATAAACTTCACTCAAGATGAGGAATGGGAAGATCTTAGCGAATTTGAAATGCTAGTGTCTTCCGCCGGAGTTAACGCGCTGCACGTAGTTACGGGTAGCCGTAAAACGCCGCTTCCAAAATATTATGTGGGTGAAGGTAAAGCGCAAGAAATCGCCGATGCAGTAAAAACTGTTGATGCAGATATAATTATTTTTAATCACGCATTGTCACCTGCACAAGAACGAAACTTAGAGCAGCTTTGTCAATGCCGAGTGATTGATCGTACTGGGTTAATTCTCGATATATTTGCCCAACGCGCACGTACCCACGAAGGTAAGTTGCAAGTTGAATTAGCACAATTACGGCATTTATCAACTCGATTAATTCGTGGTTGGACTCACCTTGAGCGACAAAAAGGTGGTATTGGTCTTCGCGGGCCAGGTGAAACTCAGTTAGAAACCGATCGACGTTTATTACGAGAACGTATTAAAACAATTTTACGTCGTTTAGATAAAGTCGCTAAACAACGTGATCAAGGACGTCGAGCGCGTAATCGAGCAGAAATCCCAACGGTGTCATTAGTTGGGTATACCAATGCGGGTAAATCAACATTATTCAATCGTATTACCGATGCTGGGGTATATGCAGCCGATCAGCTGTTTGCTACCTTAGATCCAACATTGCGAAAGATTGAAGTTGCAGATGTCGGTGCAGCGATACTTGCAGATACTGTTGGTTTTATTCGACATTTACCCCACGATTTAGTGGCTGCGTTTAAAGCAACATTAAAAGAAACACAAGAAGCAGATCTATTGCTTCATGTGGTTGATGCCAGTGATGATCGTTTTCGCGAGAACATTGAGGCGGTAGATACCGTACTTGATGAAATCGAGGCCAGCGACGTTCCTGTTTTACTTGTTATGAATAAAATTGATAACTTGGATAATGCACAACCACGAATTGAGCGTGACGAAGAGGGTTTACCTCGACGAGTTTGGGTATCAGCCATGGAAGGGCAAGGCATTGACTTGTTATTCCAAGCCTTAACAGAACGTCTTGCCGGAACAATGATAAAACACAGCTTGCGTTTGCCGCCTGAAATGATTGGACGGCTACGCAGTAAGTTTTATCAGATGGGATGTATTGTGCAAGAAGAGTATGAATCAGATGGCTGTTTAATGATTGATATTCGCTTACCGATGGCAGAATGGTCGCGGTTACAAAAAAGAGAAAGTACTTCGTTAGATGACTACATCGTTGCTTAATGGATTGCTGAGTAATAAAAACTGTCGTCATATCACATTGATGGAGTTCTATAATGGCGTGGAATGAGCCTGGTAACAACGGCGGCCGTGATGATAAAGACCCTTGGGGTAATAAAAATCATGGTGGACGTGAACAAGGACCACCCGATCTGGATGAGGTTTTCTCAAAACTAAGTCGTAAGGTTGGTGGTGTGTTTGGTAATAAAAAAGGACCAACAGGCAGCGGTAGCGCTGTAGGTTTGGGTGCTGTTGCAGTTTTAGCTGTGGCTGTATGGGGATTTTCAGGCTTTTACACTGTAAGTGAAGCAGAACAAGGTGTTGTGCTGCGCTTCGGTAAGTTTGATCAAATCGTCAAGCCGGGTTTGAACTGGAAGCCGACTTTTATTGATGAAGTCATCCCTGTTAACGTACAAGCAATTCGTTCGCTACGAGCTTCTGGCTTAATGCTAACCAAAGACGAAAATGTATTGAAAGTTGAGATGGATGTCCAATACCGTGTTGATAATGCTGAGAAATACCTGTTCAGTGTTACCAATGCCGATGATAGTTTGCGTCAAGCAACAGATTCTGCGCTGCGTGCGGTTATCGGTGATTCAACGATGGATCAAGCGTTAACTACAGGCCGCCAGACTATTCGTGCGAATACTCAAGCTGCAATTAATAAAATTATCGCAAAATATGACATGGGTATCCGTGTTGTGGACGTTAACTTCCAAAGTGCACGTCCACCAGAAGCGGTTAAAGATGCCTTTGATGATGCTATTGCAGCACGTGAAGATGAAGAACGTTATGTACGTGAAGCAGAAGCTTACAGTAATGACATTTTGCCAAAAGCAACGGGTCGTGCTGAGCGTCTGAAGAACGAAGCAGAAGGTTATTCTGAGCGTGTTATTAATGGTGCACTCGGTGATGTTGCACAGTTTGATAAGCTGTTGCCACAATACGAAGCCGCTAAGCAAGTAACCCGTGAACGTATGTATCTTGATACGATGGAACGTGTATACAGCAATACCAGTAAGGTGTTAATTGATACTAAATCTGGTGGTAATAACGTGATGTATTTACCACTTGAAAAGTTAATGAATCAATCAAATAACCAAGCGAAAAAGCCAGCAGATTCTGGCCGATTAAGTGGTATTGAATTGGAAAAAGTGGAAACACCAACGCCAGTCGCTCCAACACCACGCGCTGACACTGGCCGTCAAGGGAGATATTAATTATGCGTAAGTTAATCATCCCAGTAGTTGTGATTTTTATTGCACTATTATTGATGTCTATGTTTGTTGTGAAAGAGGGCGAGCGTGGTATCGTGGTGCGTTTCGGTCGTATCATAAAAGATAACAATACCGAAGTTGCACGAATTTACGAGCCAGGTTTACACTTTAAAGTTCCTGTGTTTGATCGTGTGCATGATCTTGATGCGCGTATTCAAACCATGGACGACCAAGCTGATCGTTTCCTAACCGCTGAGAAAAAAGACGTTATCATTGATACCTATGTTAAATGGCGTATTAAAGATTACGGCAAATATTACTTAGCAACGGGTGGTGGTAACACATCAACAGCGGAATCATTGTTAAAGCGTAAAGTGGTTGATAGCTTACGTGCCGAAATTGGTGCGAAAGAAATCAAGCAAATCGTATCTGGAGAAGACAGCACTTCAGCACCAACTACACCGTCTGATATTGCACAAACTAAAGCGGCAAAAGCTGCTCTAGCGGTAATTGAAGGTGTGGTACCGGTGAAGAAAGTTGAAGGCCAACGTGATCAAATCATGGCTGATGTACTTGAAGAAACGCGTGAAAGTGCGAAAGACTTAGGTATTGAAGTGGTTGATTTCCGTATTAAGAAAATCAATTTACCAGATGAAATCAGTGAGTCTATCTACCGTCGTATGCGTGCTGAGCGTGAGTCAGTGGCACGTAGCTACCGTTCTCAAGGCCGTCAACGTGCTGAAGAGCTTCGTGCTCGTTCAGAACTTGAAGTGGCAACAGTTTTAGCTGAGGCGAAGCGTAAAGCACAAGTTGTACGCGGTGACGCAGATGCAAAAGCGGCTGAGATTTATGCAAAAGCATATAATCAAGACCCTGAGTTCTACAGCTTCTGGCGTTCTTTGAAGGCATATGAAAATAGCTTTAGTTCGAAAAATGACATTCTTGTTGTTGATCCGAATAATGAGTTCTTTAAATATATGAACCATTCAGAGCTACCAGCAAAGTAAGCTCGCTTTACTAACAGCGTAATCGTTATAATAAAGACAAGGCTTTGGCCTTGTCTTTTTTTTTGGATAAAATACATGATGAATACAATTTTATTAGCCATCGGTTTAGTGTTAATTGTTGAAGGTTTAGGACCATTATTCGCCCCCCAAGGATGGCGCAATATGGTTAGTCAATTAAGCCAACAAGATGATAATACGCTACGTCGTATTGGTGGATGTTTGGTGGTGGCTGGCAGTGTTATTGCGTATATGATGTATTTAAGAATGTAGAAAAACAGCCATAAAAAACAGATAAAACGCGTCAAATATGAAATGTATTAAGCCAAAAATGACTGCAAGCGGGCGGTTAAGGTGCTAGAATCCTTTTTTAACTATGATAGATGAAGAAAGATGGCAAATAATGTAGTCGTTCTTGGCACCCAATGGGGTGACGAAGGTAAAGGTAAGATCGTTGACCTGCTGACCGAAGATGCAAAATATGTAGTTCGCTACCAAGGCGGACACAACGCCGGTCACACCCTAGTTATTGACGGTGAGAAAACTGTTCTTCACCTGATCCCATCAGGTATCCTACGTGACAATGTTAAATGCATCATCGGTAATGGTGTTGTACTTTCTCCTGATGCACTAATGAATGAGATGGGCCCACTAGAAGCACGTGGTATTCCTGTTCGTGAGCGTCTGTTCCTATCAGAAGCTTGTCCACTGATTCTTCCTTACCATATTGCTCTTGACCAAGCTCGCGAAGCGGCTCGTGGTAAAAAAGCAATTGGTACTACTGGTCGTGGTATCGGTCCTGCTTATGAAGATAAAGTTGCTCGTCGCGGTCTTCGCGTTGGCGATTTATTTGATAAAGCAGCCTTTGCTGAAAAGCTTAAAGAAGTAATGGCTTACCATAACTTCCAGATTGAGCATTACTACCATGCTGAGCCTGTAAGCTACGAAGAAGTACTAGAAAAAGTACTGTCTCAAGCTGACCTATTAACATCAATGGTTATCGACGTAACGAAAGAACTTGATGATGCACGTCTACGTGGCGACAAGATCATGTTTGAAGGTGCGCAAGGTACATTGCTTGATATCGACCACGGTACTTACCCATACGTAACTTCGTCAACTACCACTGCTGGTGGTGTTGCTGCAGGTTCTGGTTTTGGTCCTCGTTACTTAGGTTACATTCTTGGTATTGCAAAAGCATACTGTACTCGTGTTGGCGCTGGTCCGTTCCCAACTGAGCTATATGATGGTTTAGAAAAGCAAGATCCAGTAGGTAAGCACCTAGGTACTGTTGGTAACGAGTTTGGCGCAACGACTGGTCGTCTACGCCGTACTGGTTGGTTCGATGCGGTTGCTATGCGTCGTGCGGTACAAATCAACTCTATCTCTGGTTTCTGTCTAACTAAACTAGACGTACTAGATGGTCTTAAAGAGCTGAAAATTTGTACTGGTTACAAAACGAAGTCTGGTGAGATTCTAGAAGTTTCTCCAATGGCGGCTGATGCGTACGAAGATCTAGAGCTAATCTATGAAACAATGCCTGGCTGGAGCGAAATAACATTTGGTGCCAAAACACTGGATGCGCTACCACAAGCAGCACTTGATTACATTGCACGTATCGAAGAGCTAACAGGTGTGCCAATTGATATTATTTCAACGGGTCCTGATCGCAACGAAACGATCATTAAAGTACATCCATACGGTGAGTAATCACTAGCGGTTGCTTTAAGCAGAAAAACCAGCTTTCGAGCTGGTTTTTTTATAGCTGAATAATAGCGTTATAGTACGATCTGTATTGCGTTAAAGTTTGGTCTCAAATTGCCGATAGTTAACTATTCGACGTTTGAGGAATGCCAATGAAATCCTGGTTGATAATGTTTGCTGCTTGGTTGGCAACACCAGTTCATGCGATCACTGGGGTTGGAGAGGCTGTGCCTATTTATACCGAGGATCAGTTGAGTGCATGGTTTACAACCAATCAGCATTTAGCTCAAGTTAAAGCCGATGATTGTCAGTTAGTACAAGATATTCAAGCACGCGCCGAACAAATTGAATCACCCGCTTATCAATTTCTTTACGGTGATATGTTGGCGTGGGGTGTGTGTGTGCCTAAAGATGTAGCACAGGGTTTGTATTATATGCGTGCTGCTGCTCAACAAGGGGTGCCTGTTGCGTTAGAACAATTAGGGCGTTATTACGCTCAAGGTGTTATTTTACAACAAGATAAACAACGCGCTATTCCTTATTTACGTGAAGCTGCCGCCTTGGGCAATGTTCGCGCTCGAATTCAATTAGCGCAATTGCTGATTGCCGATAATGGCAGCCCTTTAGATTACGAAGATGCTTATCGATGGTTATATCAAACCGTGACCACCGAGAAAGGCCAATATCAACAAATCCGTCAATTACGTCAGCAGTTAGAAAAAAAGATGCCAGCGAATATTATTGCGCGCGCTAAACGACGCTCATCGTTTTGGTAACAGCAGTTATTCAGTGCAATAAAAAACAGCACCTAATGAGGTGCTGTTTTTTATTATGGATCGACTTTGGCGTTGTCAGCTAAAGACGTTACAGTACCTTGTGTGGTCCAAAGCATTCGTAATGAATACGATCAGTGGTGACACCCAATTCAATTAACTGCTTAGCGATAAACTGCATAAAACCGACTGGGCCACAGCAATAAAAATGCATTTCAGGATCTGAAATTTGATCTGTGATTTTATCAAGCTCGATTAAGCCTTGGTAATCATAGTCTTCTGCTTGACGATCGCTGCTGGTTGGGGCGTTGTACCATGTCAATGCAGCGATGTGCGAATGTTGATTAGCCAGTGTCTTTACATGATCTTTATAAGCATGTTGCTGACCATTTTCTGTGGCATGCAACCAATTCACTGCTGCCTGATGTTGAGTTAACGTTTCAAGCATCGCTAGCATTGGTGTTAATCCCACACCCGCAGAAATTAAAGTAACGGGGGTTTGTGAATTAACATTCAAGAAAAAATCACCAGCAGGTGAGACTAAGTTAACCTTATCGCCAATATTGATCTTATCGTGAAGATAGTTTGAGACCGTTCCTTGTGCTTCTCGCTTAACTGAAATGCGATAATGACTGTGATTGGGTGCTGACGATAAACTGTATTGACGAATTTCTTGGTTCGCTAATTCTTTCGCATTGATATAAATACCCAAATATTGCCCAGGTTTGTAAGTCGCGACTTGGCCACCGTCTACGGGGGTAAAGGTAAAGCTGGTAATTAATTCACTATTAGCTTGTTTGCTGGTAACGATAAATTCACGCGTACCACGCCAACCGCCGTCTTTATCATTGCTCTCTTGATAAATTTCTTCTTCACGGCTAATGAATATATGAGCTAACACACCATAAGCTTCTGCCCATGCATCTAAGACTTCTTGTCCTGGTGCTAATAATTCATCAATGGTTGCTAACAGATGATGACCCACTATTTGATATTGATCGGCAGTAATTAAAAAACTGGTGTGCTTTTGGGCTATTTTTTCTACGGCAGGTAATAATGCTGCTAAATTATCAATGTTATTAGCGTAAGCACAAACCGCATTAAATAACGCTTTTTGCTGACTAGAAGGTTCGTCATTGTCTCTATTTTGTTGGTTGCTCATGTTGAAAACATCTTTTAACTCAGGGTTATGGCTGAACATACGCTGATAAAAGTGTTGGGTTACTGCAGGGCCTGCGGCGGCAATGACGGGGGCGGTCGATTTTACGATATCAATGGTTTTTTGAGTGAGCATTACTTTCTCTTTATAAGTTGTATTTATAATATATGTTATAAGTTGTATCTGATCTGTATCTTTTAGTCAAGAACAAGATTAAAATAGCAACAGGAGGAGTGAATGTGCAGTTAACTAGTTTTACCGATTATGGCCTACGAGCCTTGATATACCTTGCAAGCTTGCCTAGCGGCGAGTTAACAAGTATCACAACAGTCACCGATACCTATGGCGTGTCGCGTAACCATATGGTCAAAATTATTAATAAATTAGGCCAATTAGGTTATGTAGAAACCGTACGCGGAAAAAATGGTGGTATTCGCTTAGGAATGCCTGCGGGAAATATTGTATTAGGGCATGTGGTAAGGGCGATTGAACCGTTACAAATCGTCAATTGTGCGCCTGATTTTTGTAATATTACTCCTGCATGTCAGCTCAAGGGGATCCTTGCTGATGCGCGTAATGCTTTTTTAAATGAGCTAGATAAGTACACATTATTGACTTTGGTAGATAATAATCCACCATTGCGTGTCTTATTGGGGTTGCCTGCAGAACACTAAGATCATTCAAAGATAATGATCTAGCATCACACTACTCCCTATTATTTAGTGGAATAGGTAGTTATGAAATTACCTGTTCCCATCTGTTCACCTAAGAGCTGAGTATACTTAAAGTATGGTTGGCCAACAGGAACTGTTTATGTCTAAAGGTACTACCGATTTACCGGTTGATCCTTTTCGCGAACGCGAAGCATCTAATTACGAAAATCCTATTCCAAGCCGTGAACTACTACTAGAAGTAATTCGTGGTTTTAGTACACCCGTTAGCCGCGACCAGTTATTTGCTGCGTTAAAGCTTGAGGGTGATGATCAATATGAAGGCCTGCGTCGTCGCTTACGTGCGATGGAGCGTGATGGTCAATTAATTTTTACTCGCCGCCAATGTTACGCATTGCCTGAGCGTTTAGATTTAATTAAAGGGTACGTTATCGGCCACCGCGATGGTTTTGGCTTCTTACGTCCTGAAGGTACTTACAGTAAAGACACTGATTTATTGTTACCTGCCCATCAAATGCGCAGTGTGATCCATGGTGATTACATTTTAGCGCAAGCTGATGGCGAAGATAAACGTGGTCGTCGCGAAGGCCGTGTTGTACGTGTATTAACTGAATCACCAAACCAAATTGTTGGTCGTTTCTTCCTTGAAGACGGCATGGGTTATGTGGTGCCTGATGATTCTCGTATTGCACAAGATATCATTATTCCGCAAGACGTCCGTCAAGGTGCCCGCATGGGTAATGTGGTTGTGGTTGAGATCAATCAACGTGCAACCCGTCAGCATAATGCGGTGGGTCGTGTGGTTGAAGTACTGGGTGAGAATATGGCGCCGGGTATGGAAATTGAAATCGCCCTGCGTACTCATGATATTCCACATGTGTGGCCATCAGAAGTCGACAATCAAATTAAGCATCTGACGGAAGAAGTACCAGAAGACGCTAAATTGGGTCGTGTTGATTTACGTCAATTGCCGTTAGTAACCATTGATGGTGAAGATGCACGTGACTTTGATGATGCGGTTCACTGTCAGCGTAATCCTGATGGTGGCTGGCGTTTATGGGTCGCGATTGCCGATGTTAGTTATTACGTGCGCTCTAAATCAGCACTGGATAACGAAGCCCTAAAACGTGGTAACTCGGTTTACTTCCCAGCCCAAGTTATTCCAATGCTACCTGAAGTGCTTTCAAATGGTTTGTGTTCACTGAACCCGCAAGTCGATCGCTTGTGTATGGTGTGTGAAATGACCGTTTCTGAGGGCGGTAAGCTTACGGGTTATAAGCATTATGAAGCGGTGATGAACTCACATGCGCGCTTAACTTACACTAAAGTAAGTAACATGCTTGATGGTGATGAAGAACTTCGTCAACGTTACCAGCCATTAGTACCGCACCTTGAAGAACTTTACAGCATGTTTAAAGCGCTGAAAGTTGCTCGTGAAGCGCGTGGTGCGATTGAATTTGAAACCATTGAAACCAAGTTTGTTTTCAATGCTGATCGTAAGATCGAGAACATCGTTCCGTTAGTACGTAATGAAGCGCATAAAATCATCGAAGAGTGTATGATTTTAGCCAATATCGCCTCAGCACAATTTGTTGAAAGTGCCAAAGAGCCTGCGTTATACCGTGTTCACGACACCCCTGGTGAAGAACGTCTGCAAGGTTTCCGTGATTTCTTGGGCGAGCTAAGTTTAGAACTTGGTGGTGGTTTAGAGCCAAGTCCAAAAGATTACGCAGCATTAGCGAATTTAATTAAAGATCGTAATGATCGTGAATTAATTCAAACCATGCTACTGCGCTCAATGAAGCAAGCGATTTATCAAGCGGATAATATTGGTCACTTTGGTTTAGCACTGAGCCAGTATGCTCACTTTACCTCGCCAATCCGTCGTTATCCTGACTTAACCTTGCACCGTGCGATTAAATACTTAATTGCTAAGCAAGCGGGTAACACTAAAAACGATACGTTAACTGGCGGTCATCATTATTCATTTGAAGAAATTGATGCTATCGGTGAGCAGTGTTCAACCACTGAACGTCGTGCTGATGACGCGACCCGTGATGTGTCTGATTGGCTCAAGTGTGAGTACATGCAAGATCATCTTGGTGATGAGTTTGAAGGTGTCATTGCTAACGTGACTGGCTTCGGTTTCTTTGTGCGTCTAAATGAACTTAACATTGACGGTTTAGTGCATATTTCAAACCTTGCTAATGATTACTACCAATTTGATCCTGTGGGTCAACGCTTGGTGGGTGAAAGCTCGGGCGTGATTTATCGTTTAGGCGATACTGTGCACGTTAAAGTAGCGGCTATTAACTTAAATGATCGCCAATTAGATTTTGATATCGTTGGTGCTGAGCGTAAACAACGCGGTGCGGGTAAAACGGCTAAAGGGCGTGAGAAAAAGCAACGCATGCGTAAAGCTGATGGCTTAAAGCGTCAAGGAATGCCTGCGTTTAAAGTTGAAAATGGCGAAGCGGTAGCTGATGAATCACGTTCTAAAAATAAACGTGAGCGTTCTTCGGTACGTAAAAATTTAAAAGAAGGCGCGATTCCACAAGCTGAAGCTGACGCTAAAAAGAAAAAGCCAAGAAATAAAAAACCACGTAAGTTATCGGATGAAAAGCCGCTGACTGATCCTAAAAAGAAACCCAAAGTTCGCAAGAAGAAAAAGCAACGTGCGGGTAAATCAGAACGCGCAGCAAAGAAGAGTTAATCCATGAGTAATGATATGATTTTTGGCATCCATGCCGTTAAAGCTGTACTTGCATCTGATCCGGTGCGCTTTATTGAAGTATTCGTACTCAAAGGGCGTGAAGATGATCGTTTGCTGCCGTTAATTACTGAGTTACAAGAATTAGGCATCACGATTCAAGAAGCGGGCCGTAAAGCATTAGATGACAAAGTTGATGGTGCTTCTCATCAGGGTATTATTGCGCGCGTGCGTCCTGGTAAGCAATATAACGAAAACAACCTTGATGATTTATTGGCTACGCAAGAAAATCCATTACTGCTTATTCTTGATGGTGTGACTGATCCGCATAATCTAGGTGCATGTTTACGTAACGCCGATGCTGCTGGCGCTGTCGCGGTGATTGTACCGAAAGATCGCTCAGCACAGCTAAATGCAACCGCAAGTAAAGTGGCTTGTGGTGCAGCTGAGATCATGCCATTAGTTCGCGTAACTAACTTGGCACGTACTATGCGTGCGCTGCAAGATAAAGGCGTATGGATTGTGGGTACTGCTGGTGAAGCAACGCACGATATCTACCACAGCAAACTAACAGGGCCATTGGCGATTGTTATGGGTGCTGAAGGTGAAGGTATGCGTCGCCTAACACGTGAAACCTGTGATGATTTGATCAAAATCCCAATGGCGGGTTCGGTATCAAGTTTGAACGTATCGGTTGCGACTGGTATTTGTTTATTTGAAGCGGTACGTCAACGCGGATAATGCGTGATTAACGTCAAATAACTGCATAATTATTTAAACCCGCCTAGTTGTGACTAGGCGGGTTTTTTATTACCTCGCGGTATGAAATTTATACAGCAATTATGAGAATCATTGCGTTGTGAGCATGATAAGCTGAGGTTAAGGTTCATTTCATTGAAAAGCGGTTGCTGGCGATAAAATAAGCTTGCCTAGATTGATCATTCTCTGTACTATCCGTCATCCAAATTCTCGGTTCTTTTTTTAGTTCCTTGCTTCCTCAGGTTAACCGAGCCGACAAGGGAAGCTGAATAATCCGTAAGGAGCAACCTATGCGTCATTACGAAATCGTATTCATGGTGCACCCTGATCAAAGCGAGCAAGTTGCTGGCATGATCGAGCGTTACACTGCTGCTATCAAAGATTCTGGTGGTCAAATTCACCGTCTAGAAGATTGGGGCCGCCGTCAAATGGCTTACCCAATCAACAAACTGCACAAAGCACACTATGTTCTTATGAACATTGAAGCTGAGCAGGCTGTTATTGACGAGCTTGAGTCAAACTTCCGCTTCAACGACGCAGTGATCCGTAACATGATCATGCGTACTAAAAACGCTGTAACTGAGCCATCTCCTATGATGAAGGCTAAAGAAGAGCGTTTTACTAAGCGTGACGATCGTGCTGAAGCACAATCTGAAGGCGAAGCAGCTGCTGAGTAATTTGCTAAATGACTAATCGTCTGGTGTTGACTGGTACTATTGCCAAGCATCCCAAACGAAGCCAATCTCCGGCAGGCATACCTCATTGTCACTTTGTGCTTGAGCATCGTTCTGTGCAGCGGGAAGCTGACTTACCACGCCAAATATATTGTTATATTAACGTGGTAATCAGTGGTAAAGGTCAACAAGTTCTCACTCAAGATTTAGTTGTCGGAAGCAATATTAAGGTGGAGGGATTTATCTCTTACCAAACCGGCCGTAATGGCATCGGGAAATTAGTTTTGCATGCCGATCACATTGACTTAATTTAGATCAGGAGATAGCCCATGGCTCGTTTCTTCCGTCGTCGTAAATTCTGCCGTTTTACAGCAGAAGGCGTACTAGAGATTGACTACAAAGACGTAGCAACTCTGAAAAACTACATCACTGAAGCTGGTAAAATTGTACCTAGCCGTATCACTGGTACTCGCGCTAAATACCAGCGTCAGCTAGCTCGCGCTATCAAGCGTTCTCGTTACCTAGCACTTCTTCCGTACACAGATAAGCATCTGTAAGCGTTAGTCGTTTTTAGAACTTTATAGAGGACAAGATAATGCAAGTTATTCTACTTGATAAAATCGCTAACCTAGGTGGCCTTGGCGACCAGGTTAACGTTAAAGCGGGCTACGCTCGTAACTTCCTTATCCCACAAGCTAAGGCAGTTATGGCGACTAAAGCGAACGTTGAAATGTTCGATGCACGTCGCGCAGAGCTAGAAGCTAAAGTTGCTGAGCAACACGCTGCTGCTCAAGCACGTGCTGAAGCACTAAACACGCTTGAAGGTGTAGTTATTGCATCTAAAGCTGGTGACGAAGGTAAACTATTCGGCTCAATCGGTACTCGTGACATCGCTGAAGCAGTTTCTGCTGCAGGCGTTGCACTTGTTAAGAGTGAAGTACGTCTACCTGAAGGCGCACTACGTGCTACTGGCGAATTTGAAGTTAGCGTTCAGCTAAGCTCAGACGTATTCGCAACTGTTAAACTAAACGTTGTTGCTGCTCAGTAATCGCTTTTAGCTTTAATAGTAAAAAACCAGCCTTCGGGCTGGTTTTTTTATGTCTGTAATTTGGGGCGTTGGCGACTAGATCGTATAAATTAACGATATCGTAGTGGTGGTATCGGAATTTTTCATGCCCTCTGGCACCCATGAATAATAGGTTTGAGTGTAGCCTAAGTTTAAGGCAATATTATCAGTGATAGCATTGGTGGCATTGAATGAGCTTTCTAGTGTGGTATTACTTTTACCGGATATAAAATTGAATTTAGCACTTAATGTTAATGACTTTAAAGGCTTCCATTGCATATCAATCGTACTTTGCAGTACCATTTCATTAACAACTTCTTGTTTAACAATACTGTCGCTCTTTATCTCATCGAGATTAGGATCTTGGTGGCGAAAGCCTGGACCAATATCCACCAATGTTTGAAAGGTTTCATAGCTAAATAAACGGTAACCTATACCCGTTGAAACGATCGAATCTGCATAATAAGGCCCATAGCGGTCATCAATATAGCTACCATTACCATAAAAATAATACCCATCACGGATCATTCGTTTTGATTTTAAGCTGGTTGATAGTTTTCGTTTATCTTCTTGGCCATTTTTTTTTGCCATAATAAACTTAGCATCGGCGTTGGTTTGATAACGACCTTTGGTGTATGTCAGCGCTACATTACCATTCATGGTCTGGGAATCAGAGTTGCCCGATAGTGCTTGATAACCCAAGCCGATAGTGCTGGTTAGCGGTGAGGGTTCACTCGGTGCTTCTGGTGTTAATTCTTCACTGGCATTGGCTGCGGTAGTGGCAAGCAGTAGTAATGTGAGTATATATCTTGCCAAAAGTCCTCCGCTGGCAGGGTAAATTGAAGATAAAAATATTGATCGCCGCATTCTAGCCTAAATTTGTCAGCTTTTGGTTAGGAATCGTTGTCATACTTTTCGTCAACTTAAAAAGGTGGATAATTGTTAGGCTGGGAAGTGATCAATCGCAATGGTTTATAGCTACGCAGAAGCAGGGGATAGGTTATACTGTCGAGCTCCGTTCTTGGTTTTGGTAAATGCACAATTGCTATGACAGATAATCGTAAATCGAAACAATTAAAAGATAATCAAATGGACGCCATTAAGATGCCACCCCATTCGCTTGAGGCTGAACAATCAGTACTTGGCGGGTTAATGTTGGATAATGAGCGTTGGGATACTGTTGCTGAGAAAGTAGTTGCAAAAGACTTCTACAGCCGTCCTCATCGGATTATTTTTGAGGCAACCGCAGCCTTATTGGAAGGTGGACAGCCACTTGATTTGATCACGCTGTCTGAACATCTTGAGCGCTCAGATAAACTTGATGATGTTGGCGGTTTTGCTTACCTTGCTGAATTAGCTAAAAACACCCCGTCAGCAGCCAATATTTTAGCGTATGCTGATATTGTCCGTGAACGTGCTTTGATCCGTGACATGATTGGGGTTGCTAATGAAATTGCAGATGCGGGTTATGATCCTCAAGGCCGCACCAGTGAAGATTTGCTGGATATGGCCGAAAGTAAAGTGTTTGCCATTGCAGAACAACGCACTAACGATAAAGAAGGCCCCCAAAACGTTGATACTATTTTAGAGCGTACGCTGGAACGTATCGAGTTGCTTTATCAATCACCCCAAGACGGTGTGACAGGGGTTTCAACAGGCTTTACTGATTTAAATAAGAAGACTGCTGGTTTGCAGGGGTCTGATTTGATCATTGTTGCTGCGCGTCCATCGATGGGTAAAACCACCTTTGCGATGAACTTATGTGAAAACGCGGCGATGGATCAAGAAAAGCCGGTGCTGATTTTCTCATTAGAGATGCCCGCTGAACAAATCATGATGCGTATGTTGGCATCATTATCGCGTGTTGATCAAACCAAGATCCGTACTGGACAATTGGATGACGAAGATTGGGCGCGAATATCATCAACCATGGGTATTCTGATGCAAAAGAAGAATATGTTTATTGATGATAGTTCAGGTCTAACGCCTACCGAGGTTCGCTCTCGTGCGCGTCGTATTGCGCGTGACCATGGTGGTCTTAGTATGATCATGATCGACTACTTACAGTTGATGCGTGTTCCCGGCTTACAAGAAAACCGTACCTTAGAGATCGCTGAGATCTCACGCTCGCTAAAAGCATTAGCGAAAGAATTGAATGTGCCCGTTGTTGCCCTTTCCCAGCTTAACCGCTCATTGGAGCAACGAGCAGATAAACGTCCTGTTAACTCTGATTTGCGTGAATCTGGCGCCATCGAGCAGGATGCTGACTTAATCATGTTTATATACCGTGATGAGGTTTATCACGAAGACAGTGCCCTTAAAGGGATCGCTGAAATCATCTTAGGTAAACAACGTAATGGTCCAATTGGTACTGTACGTTTAACGTTCCAAGGCCAGTTCTCTCGCTTTGATAACTATGCTGGCCCTGCTTTTGATGAAGAGTAAGCCTTAAAAATTATTTAGGATATTGGATGAAAGCTGCAACTGCACATATTGATACCCAAGCTTTGGCACATAATCTGAGTCAAATCCGCCTGCAGGCACCAAACAGTAAAATTTTGGCGGTGGTTAAAGCCAATGCATACGGACATGGGTTGTTAGATGTGGCAAAGAGCCTTACCAATGTTGATGCTTATGGTGTGGCACGCATAGAAGAAGCGTTAATGCTGCGTGCGGGTGGAGTGGTAAAACCGATCTTATTATTGGAAGGTTTTTACGCCCCCACAGATTTACCTGTATTAGTGACTAATAATATTCATACCGTAGTGCATTCAATTGAACAACTTGAAGCGCTTGAGCAAGCAGAGCTAGATGGGCCTGTACGGGTATGGGTTAAAATAGATACTGGTATGCATCGTCTTGGATTACGTCCAGAACAAGTGCCACAATTTATGCAACGGTTACACGACTGCGATAATGTCGCTAAGCCATTACGCTTTATTAGCCATTTTGGTAATGCTGATGATCTAAGTAGTGATATTACCGTCAAGCAAATAGAGTGCTTTTCAACCTTAACTAAACCTTATGAAGGTGAGCGTTCACTTGCAGCCTCTGCCGGGGTTTTAGCATGGCCTGATAGTCACTTTGAGTGGATCCGTCCTGGTATTATCATGTATGGCGTGTCACCATTTGATGAATTAGACCGCATGGCATCAAACTATAACTTACAACCAGTGATGACGTTAACCTCAAGCTTAATTGCGGTACGTGACGTCAAACAAGGTGAAAAAGTCGGTTATGGTGGTATCTGGACTTGTGAGCGTGATACTAAAGTGGGTGTTATTGCTATCGGTTATGGTGATGGTTATCCACGTTGCGCACCTAATGGAACTCCTGTAGTGGTTAATGGTCGTATCGTACCAACCGCTGGTCGGGTTTCGATGGATATGCTGACGGTTGATCTGGGGCCGAATGCGACAGATAAAGTCGGTGATGAAGCCATTTTATGGGGTAAAGGTTTACCCGCGGAAGTGGTCGCGCAATATACTGGCGTGATTGCTTATGAGCTAATGACCAAGTTGACACCTCGAGTGGCAATGACCTATTCATAATCAATGTCATAACTGAATAAATAATTAATAACCGTAATCGCCGCGACATTCGTTCGCGGCTTTTTTATGGGTTTTTTAT
>SAMEA5043655__coassemble_81_pt1 | contig 22652 bp, 20 predicted proteins | sample SAMEA5043655__metabat2_low_PE_001 | metagenome-assembled genome bin SAMEA5043655 (sample SAMEA5043655) | Gadus morhua
TGAGCAATCTACAGGCTATGAAGCACCCGGTGCGTTTACTGGTTGGGAATTTAATACTCATGTTGACGCACAGAAACTCGGCCATGATGTCGCCCAACAAGCCATGGTTAAACTGTTTGCAGAAGCCTGTCCATCCGGTGAAATGCCCGTCATTATAGGCAATGGATTTGGTGGCGTTATCTTCCACGAAGCCTGTGGTCACTTACTTGAAACAACCTCTGTCGCTAAAAAAGCCTCAGTTTTTCACGATAAAATGGGTGAAATGATTGCCAATTCGGTTGTTAGTGCTGTTGATGATGGCACTATGACCAATCAATGGGGTTCAATTAACATTGATGATGAAGGTATGGAAACTCAACGCACTCAATTGATTAAAGACGGTCAACTGACCAGCTTTATGGTTGATCGTATGGGGGGGTTAAAAACAGGCTTTGCACGTACAGGATCAGGTCGTCGTGAGTCTTATAAGTTCGCCCCAACATCGCGTATGCGTAATACCTTTATTGAACCAGGCACAAGTACACTCGATGATATGCTCGCCGGTGTTGAGCGTGGTATTTATGCTAAGAAAATGGGCGGCGGATCAGTTCAGCCTGGTACGGGTGAGTTTAACTTTGCCGTCCAAGAAGCATATTTAGTTGAGAATGGTAAAATCACTAAACCACTAAAATCTGCAACCTTGATCAGTACGGGTCCTAAAGTATTAAAAGAAATTAGCATGATCGGTAATGATTTTGCCCTTGCTGCTGGTATGTGTGGTTCGGTTAGTGGCTCAGTACCGACAACCGTGGGTCAAGCGGCATTAAAAGTGGATAATATTCTTGTGGGAGGTGGCAACTAATGGCAGATCAAAACGCACTACAACAGGCTATCGATTACGTCCTTGATCGTGTTCAAGCAAAAAATGCCGCTGCCGATGTCATTGCAAACCGCAGTAATAATTTTTCATTGAAAGCCAACCAAGGTGAACTTGACGAATATAAAGTCACTTCAGGTCAAGTGATTGGTGTGCGTGTGATTAAAGATCAACGTACAGCCACCAGTTATTCTGAATCACTGGATCTCGCAAGTCTTGACTTAATGGTTGATAATGCCCTAACCAATACACAATATTCTCAACAAGACCCGCATCAAAACATCAGTTGCCTTGATAGCCAACTGGCGACAATAGACCCTGAAGTTTATCAACTTGAAACCGCAACCGTTGATGAAAAGATTGCGCTTGCATTGTCCCTAGAGCAAGGTGTCGTTAGCAAACCTCACGCAACCAGTGCGCCTTATAATGGTTTTGCTGAATCTGATAGCCATGTCATTTTAGCCAACACTCAAGGAACATTGTGCAGCCACAGTGAACGCTCAACATATTGTTATGCTTATACGCTTTATGAAAAAGACGGTAAACAAGCAATGCATGGTGGCATGTCATCGGGACGTGTATTTAATCAGTTAGATTCAAGTTACTGCATTAACCATGGTTATGATATGGCACAAGCATTGTTGGACGGTGCTCCGATTGCAAGTAAACACTATTCAGTGATATTTACACTCAGTGCATTAAGCAGTTTATTTTCTGCGTTTGGGATGTGCATGTCTGGACAAGCGGCCATGAAAGGCATCAATCCTTGGCGTGATTCGCTTTACACTCAAGTAGCCAATCCATTACTAACAATCACAGATACCGCTTATATTAATGGTGGTTTTGCCATTAAAGCATTTGATAGCGAAGGTTTTGCAACCCATGACACGTTATTAATCGGTGACGGTAAACTGCAAAGCTTATTACACAATAGTCATACAGCGAGTTATTTTGGAATTGAGAATACCGCAAATGGATCTCGTTCAGCCAAAGGTGGCTTAGGCGTTAGTGCTCGTCATACAGTTATCAGTGCAGGCACTAGCTCTGAGGCAGAAATCACCGCGGGTGAATACCTCGAATTAGTAGAATTGCAAGGTGTCCATTCAGGTGCTGATGCGGTAAGTGGTGATTTCTCATTTGGTGCTAGTGGCTTTTTATGCCGAGATGGACAGCGAGTACAACCTGTACGAGGCATTACGGTTGCAGGTAATTTCTATCAAATGATCAAAGAAATTGAGGCGGTAAGTAGTCAATTAGAAAATGATTACAATCGCAGCTTTTATGCTCCGAAGATCCGTTTCTCTCGCTTGAATATTGCAGGAAAATAATACAATTTAACTAGATTAAACCTTACTGATGCTCTTCTTCAGTAAGGTTTTTTTTTGCGCCAACTCAAATACTTGTCCATTATTATCGTTACAACTAACAATCCCTATTATTAGATTTAAAATCTTTCACAAAATGCGATAACATAGAAAAAACACCTAATAAGAATGAGAATAAGACCATGAATCTTACCGCCATTGCGACACTACAAATTGATAATAAAATGTTTGCTAATCCTCGTCGTATCGCGCTATTAAAAGCCATCGATACCACAGGCTCAATCAGTCAAGGTGCAAAATTAGCAGGCATTAGTTATAAAGCGGCTTTTGATGCGATTAAGGATATGAATAGTAATAGTGAACAACCTCTTGTTAATAGTGAAAAAGGCGGGAAAGGTGGTGGCGGTGCAACACTGACACGCTTTGGTCAACGTTTAATTCAGATGTATGATTTACTGAATAAAATCCAAGACATGGGCTTACAAGCACTGAATGATGATAATGCTCCGCTTGATAGTCTACTCGGTGTCATGAGCCGCTTTTCATTACAAACCAGTGCGCGTAATCAATTATTTGGACATATCTCTGCCATCGAAACCCATGACTTACATGATATCGTCACGATAGCCATTACAGACCAGCATTATATTCAAGCAACAATCACCCATGGCAGTACCCTACGTTTACAGCTAAAACAAAATAAAGATGTAGTAACGTTAATTAAAGGCCCTGCAATTACTGTTTGTAGTGAGGAAAATCTCATTCATGGTAAGCGTGATCGGTTCGATAACCAATTACTCGGTACACTGACTGCGATGAAGCAAGATCGTCAATCAACAGAAATAACGATCAATCTTACCGATGAAATAAGTATTTGTGCTTTTGTTGATAATCAAGATCTTATGGATGAAACCTTACGCTTAGGAATGCCAATTTACGCATTATTCCATTCAACTCACGTTATTGTGGCAAGTATGTACTAAATAACACTCAGTCATAACCCAATGCTCAAAGGAGTGAGCGTATATTATTGGATATTTTTTATGACCCTACGCTACATTTAGTTGAAAATGCATTGTAATTAAACCCCTTATTAATACAGTTGGTAAAATTAGCATAGTCTTCATATTGCTGCATAATAAGCAAGCCACAGGCAATCAAGACAAATCCTAACGTCATTATATTCAACCATATTTTCTGTTGCTTTAATGAACATAAAAAAAGCACGACTGATAATGGCACACAGGCAAGACTGAACATCCATAGTGTTGATGATGAAAATATCATTAAATAACCGTTAAACTGCAACTAACACTTAAAAGCATTTTAAGGCTTTTTCTGCAAAATATCTTATCATGAATCATAAATATACTTATTTGACAAAAAAATGACACAAAAAAGGATATTTTAAAATTTAATGCTGTTTATATGAACTATTGATACTGACTAATCATTGTTCCTGTCGGTATAAGTTACCAACAGATACAATGATTTTATAATAACGTTGCATCATAGGCATCATAGATTGAGAGTTAAATAACAAGCCCACCATCCACTTTTAATACTTGCCCGGTAATAAAGCTTGATTGAGCACTAGCTAAAAATAATGCACAGTTGGCAATATCTTGTGCCTTACCCATACGCTGAAGTGGTGTTTTAGATGTCATATGGTTAATCACTTTTTCTGGTAAATCAACCGTCATTGGTGTTTCTATAAATCCAGGAGCAATACAATTTGCACGTACTTGCGCCCCTTTACGCGCAAATTCTTTCGCCCAAGATTTTGTCATGGCAATCACACCCGCTTTGGTTGCGGCATAATTAGTTTGACCAATATTGCCATCAGTACCCACAACCGATGACATGGTAATAATTGACCCCGTCCCCGTTTGCATCATCATCGGAGCAATAGCCTGAGTCATGTTAAACACCCCTTTTAGATTAACATCCATGACCAAATCCCAATCAGACTCTGTCATTTTATCAATCAAATTATCACGGGTGATCCCTGCATTGTTAACCAACACATCGATATGACCATATTGTTCTGTTAGCTGTCTCACCGCTTCTGCTACACCTTGCCGATCACAGACATTGAGTTCTAATGCGGTGACATTTGGAAACTGCTGTTCTAAATCTGCCATCATGCCCATGTTCATATCACAAGCAATAACACGTGTTGCATTTTGACGCGCAAATGTTTCAACAATACAACGGCCAATTCCTTGAGCTCCACCTGTTACAAGACATACTTTATCTGTTAGCATATTTTTCCCCTTATGATATTTATTCCCTTCCTATGGCCTAATCAAACTAAACCTTAGCGCTTACTATGAGTCTAGATAACTCTGGCCTAAACATTAGGCTCAATATTGCAAGACACAATTTCAAAAATAAGACAGTTACAATTAAATTTAACCATTAGTGAATGCAACAAAACACGTATTACGTATACTTTGATCATAGGATGTAATCTCAATAAAGCGATGACGCAGGGAAAGCAATGTTAGATAAAATTATTTTTTTTCTTCATGTAGTGCGATGCCAGTCAGTCACGGAAGCGGCCAAGCAATATGGTATTTCGGCATCTGCTGGTAGCCGTTGGATCACTGAACTCGAAGAAATGATGGGAATAAGCCTTGTCAAACGCACCACTCGAAAGATTTCAGTCACTCAAGCCGGACAACATTTATTTCAACGCTTTACGCAAATTAATAATCAAATTACCGATGTACTTAATGAAATTCAAAATATCAGCCAAGAAGATAGCGGCACCATAAAAGTTGCCTGTACACCGTTGTTTGCTAAATATTATTTAAGCGAAATTATTGGGGAATATGTCAGTGATAACCCCAATATTAATTTCGTGGTCATTGAAACAGCATTTGAAGTTGATAATGTTCATGAAGTCGATTTTGCGATACGTGCTAATGCCACTTATCGAGGCTTTCAAGACAAAGATAGCTTATTGGTAAAACGAACCTTGTTACGCGAACCACTGAAAGCATGTTGCTCTCCAGCGTACATAGCACGTTATGGACAACCTGTTGTACCTAATGATTTAAAAAAACATTTATGCTTATTTGCAACAACGTTAGTGGGCGGTAATCGTTGGATTTTTGAACAAAATGGCGAATATAATTCAGTTCAAATTTCACGTACTGTTGAAGTCGATGACAGTGAAATTTTAAAAAACATTGCACTTGCTGGCGGGGGAATTGCGTATTTACCCTACAGTTTAATTCAAGATGATTTACAACAAAATAAATTAGTCTCTGTACTTAACAACTATATTAGCAGCGAATTTGAACTGAGTTTGTATTATAAACCAAGAAAATACATGCCAGCCCGCTGTGCTAACTTTAAAGAACATTTACTCAAACGAGTGACGGATATAAACCTAAGCCGTAATGTTACTTAACGTTGTCAAAAAACACATACAAAAAAGCCAGACTTTCGTCTGGCTTTTTTATTGTACTAGCGCAAATTATGCATCAGTACGTGGTTTACGGTCGCCCGCTGGACGTGCTGCAGCAGCACCATCACGGTTACCACGGTAGCCACCACGAGTGTCGTTACCACGGTTGCGATCGAAACGACGCTCGCCACCACGCTCACCGCCACGGTTGCCTTCGCGATTGCCGTCACGGCTACCACGATGACCAGTACGCTCACCGCTACGGTTTGCATCACGGTTACCAGTACGTGGACGATGTTCACGTAGTACTTCACCTTCAACAACAACTGCTTTAACGTCATTCTGGCGAATACGTAGTTTCTTCAGTTGCTCTGCTACTTCTGCAGTCATCTTCTTAGGAAGTTGAACAAAAGTATGAGAAGGAGCAAGTTTAATCGCACCGATGAACTCTTTGCTTAAGCCAAGTTCGTTTGCGATTGCGCCAACGATATCTTTAACTTGAACACCTTGCTCACGGCCAACTTGTAATTGGTAAGTATCCCAATCAGCGTTGTTGAAAGTGCGACGTTCGCCACGCTCACCACCACGCTCAGGACGATCACCACGACGCTCGCCACGATCAGGACGGTCACCACGACGGTCGCCACGATCACTACCACGATCATCACGGTCACCACGACGCTCACGACGTTGTGATTCACGCTCAATAGCAGCGATCATTGGATCTGGACCTTTATAGAATAAAGGACGGTTACCTTGCTGACGCTGAAGAAGCATTGCCGCTAGTGTCGCTGCATCAACATCAATTGACTCTTGTAGTTTTGCTACAAGTTCAACGAATGCTTCAACATTAGTTTGTTCTTTTTGTGCAGCCAGTTCTTCACCTAAACGGTTCAGACGAGATGCAGCAACTAGATCACGTAGAGGAAGTTGGATTTCTTCCATACGAGATTTAGTAACACGCTCGATAGTACGTAGCATGCGGATTTGGTTAGTACGAACCAATAGGATCGCTTTACCTTCACGTCCAGCACGGCCAGTACGACCAATACGGTGAATGTATGATTCAACATCGAATGGGATATCGTAGTTGAATACGTGTGTAATACGTGCCACGTCTAGGCCACGTGCTACAACGTCAGTTGCAACTAGAATATCAATCACGCCACGTTTGATATGATCAACAGTACGCTCACGTAGCGACTGAGGAATATCACCGTGAAGTGCCGCAGCTTTAAAGCCACGAGAAGATAACCAATCAGCTAGACGCTCAGTATCTTGACGAGTACGAACGAATACGATTGATGCATCAGTGTTTTCAGTTTCAAGAAGACGACTCATTGCTTCGTCTTTCTCTACGCCTTTAACAATCCAAAATTGTTGAGACACTTGAGCAACAGTACGGTTTTCACCTGCAACGTCAATGCGTGCTGGTTCACGAAGGAAACGGTCAACGATTTCTTTAACGATTGGAGGCATAGTTGCAGAGAAAAGCACACGTTGTGCAGTTTCTGGCGCTTGTTCCATGATCCAAGTAACGTCGTCAACGAAACCCATTTTTAACATTTCATCAGCTTCATCAAGAACGAAAGTTTTTACTTCGTCTAAGAAAAGTTGCTTACGTGAAATAAGGTCTTTAACACGACCAGGAGTACCAACAACAATGTGAGCACCATTTTTCAGTGCACGCATTTGATCAACGATTGAAGCACCGCCGTAAATCTCAAGAACCTTAAGGCCTTTGATATTTTGACCAAGTACTTTGATTTCTGCAGCAACCTGAATTGCAAGCTCACGTGTTGGAGCCATAACAATAGCTTGTGGCTTATGCTGAGAAAGATCAATTTTGTTCAGTACAGGCAACGAGAACGCTGCTGTTTTACCAGTACCTGTCTGTGCTTTACCAAGCGCATCAGTACCAGTTAAAAGTAGAGGTATTGACGCGGCCTGAATAGGAGTAGGCGATACAAAACCCATTGAGTCAAGTGCAGACAATAGTGTGTCGGCCAAATCTAGTTGGCGAAATTCTGTAACAGTTTCTTGCATTGGGATCCCAATATATGATCAACTTAAAAACGGGGCCCCTTTGCTACAGAGGGTTCTGCAACAGCAACCACTAGCACGGGCCTCGACTAATAGGGGGCGTATTGTGGGCTAATACTTGATAAAAAGCTAGAAAAAATTGAACAACGTCACAAAATAAGTCACAAATAACCATTTATTGAACAAATAGTACACCTGATAAACATTTTGATATTTCTTATAGATTATCAATTGACTATGTTGTTGAAAATACGAGCAATCCTATTAATACAATTCTTGGCTTTTCCCATTAAAGCTAATTTTTTATCAGACGAAGGTAATCTTTTATCCCTCTTTTTATATTACAGCCCCAGTATTCATGTCTGTATAGAAGGTTATTTTTTATGTTTTACTCTTTAATTTAATAATAGTTAGCCACTAGCTATTTAACACATTGTTTTTCAATGACTTTAAAAACAATGTCTGATGCATACTTTTTCACTTCACATGGTGTCATAAGCGAAAAGTGTAATATATATCGGCTTAAGGCTATTTTTTGTTTCGAATTGATATTTTTATCATAATTGATATTTTTTGTCATATATTGTCATGATTTTTTTATTTCTTGATATAAAACATCAAAAATAACACCTAACCTATTGATTCTATAAATGATGATGAAGCCAAATGAAAAATTAAACAGTCAAATCTTGGTTTTAGATGACCAAAAACGTATAGTGTCTAAGTCGATAATCTGAGACCAGACATAATGTTTCAAGATAACCCGCTGTTAGCGCAGCTAAAAAAGCAAATCCAAGAGACACTTCCTAAAAAGGAAGGTTATATCAAAGCGACAGATCGTGGCTTTGGCTTTCTAGAAACTGATAATAAAGAAAGCATCTTCATTCCGCCGGTATATATGAAAAACGTTATGCACGGTGATCGTGTTATCGCCGTTCTTCGTACCGAAAAAGAGCGCGAAGTTGCTGAACCGCAAGAGCTTGTTGAACAATCAATTACACGCTTTATTGGCCGTGTAAAACTGATTCGTAACCGCCTGCATATCATTCCTGATCACCCACAACTAAAAGAAGCGATTAAGGCACGTGCAGCAAAAGGTCTTAATCCAGAAACATTAAAAGAAGGTGATTGGGTTGTTGCAGAACTTACTCGCCACCCTCTTGCAGGTAGCAATCAGCCATTTTTCTGTGAAGTGAATGAAAAGATCACTGACAGTAATGACAAAATTGCACCTTGGTGGGTCACACTTGCTCGCCACCAACTACCCAATGCAGAGCCTGCACCACAAGATAGCTGGGCGATGCTAGATGAAGGCATTGAACGCCAAGACTTAACCGATTTACCTTTCATTACTATTGATGGTGAATCAACTAAAGATATGGATGATGCCTTATATACTGTCGCTAATGATGACGGTAGCTTTGAAATCACCATCGCGATTGCGGATCCTACCTCTTACATTGCCGTTGGCGATAAGATGGATGATGAAGCACGTGAACGTGGATTTACCATTTATCTTCCTGGCCGTAATATTCCAATGCTGCCACGTGAATTAAGTGATGAATTATGTTCACTTATCGAAAATGAAAAACGCCCTGTTTTATGCTGTCGTGTTTCGATTGATAATACCGGTGTTATTCAAGACGATATCACGTTCTTTGGTGCATGGATCAAATCTCAAGGCCGCTTATCTTACAACAATGTGTCTGATTTCCTTGAAAACGGCCATTGTGATAACTGGACACCGAATGCCGTTATAGAGCAACAAATTGTTGCACTACAAGGTTTTGCAATATTACGTTCTGATTGGCGTATGGCAAATGCGGTGGTATTCCCAGATCGCCCAGATTATCGCTTTGAGTTAAGTGAAGATAACGACGTTGTCGCTATTCATACTGACTTACGTCGTATTGCTAATCGCATGATCGAAGAAGCGATGATCACTGCCAATATTTGTGCAGGGCGCGCTTTACAAGAGAAGTTTGCAACGGGTGTATTTAACGTTCATAGCGGTTTCCATCAAGAAAAACTTGATACTGCAATGGAATTTATTACCAATGCCGAAGCACCGTTTACTAAAGAAGAAATTGTTACTTTAGAAGGCTTCAGTGCGTTACGTCGTTGGTTAAATACCTTAGATAGCACTTATCTTGATAACCGTTTACGTAAATTCCAAGCTTATAGCGAAGTGGCTAATACACCAGCGCCACACTATGCAATGGGACTGGATGTTTACGCGACATGGACATCTCCGATTCGTAAATACGGTGATATGATCAACCACCGTTTACTTAAAGCCCTAATCACAGGTAACGAGCCTTCGCAAAAGCCTGATGATAACGTGGGTGATGAGATTGCTAATCATCGTCGTCATCACCGTATGGCTGAACGTGACGTATCTGATTGGTTATATGTGCGTTTACTTAAAGATGCAGTGAAGAAAGAAACTATCTTTAAAGCTGAAATCTTTGATATCAATCGCGCAGGTATGCGTGTGCGCCTACTTGAAAATGGCGCAGCGGCCTTTATTCCAGGCTCGCTCATTGTTGATAACAAAGAACGTATTGTCTGTAGCGGTGAGCTTGGCATTATCAGTATTGATGGTGTTAAAGAATACCAACTAGGTGATACTTTTGATGTGAAACTAGCGGAAGTTCGCGCTGCAACACGTCAATTAGTAGCTAAACCTGTACAGCAATACCCTGCGCCTAAAGTCACTCCAGCGCCGGAACAAGCTGCAGACGCACCAGAAAAAGCATAACGATGTAAATCGGCTTTACGTTACTACAAGGCCAGTGTTCACTGGCCTTTTTTTTACCTTTGACACTATTATTCCAATATAAATCATTCAAAGAAGCCAGCACTCAATGTCAAATCATACTCCAGCAAGCGATAACAACAACAACAACACGCCAGAACAAATCCAGCTTATCGAGCAACAAGTAAAACAGTGGCTTGAAGATGTCGTCATCGGGCTTAATTTATGTCCATTTGCCGCTAAGCCTAATCGCAATAAGCAAATTAAAATATTTGTGAGCGAGGATGATAATGAAAATGACCTGCTTGAAACCATTTACATGCAGTTCAAAGAGCTAGATGAAACCCCACCAGAAACACTGGAAACCATTTTAGTGGTAGCACCTTTCTTATTTGAAGAATTTGATGATTACAACCAATTTCTAGATCTTATTGAAGGGCTTGTGGTGCAATTAGGTAAAAGCGGCACCTATCAAATTGCGAGCTTCCACCCTGATTACTGTTTCTATGGTGCTGAACCTGATGATGCGGAAAACCTAACTAACCGTTCCCCCTACCCTGTATTTCACCTTATTCGTGAAGAAAGCATGGCAAAGGTGATCAAGCACTACCCGAATCCAGAAGCCATTCCAGATCGTAATATCGAATGTGTTGAAAATTTAACCCCAGAACAAATGCGTCAGTTATTTCCTTACCTGATCAAATAACGACATGCTTTACATTACCCACTACCGTTCAATCACGCGTTGAATCTGTAGCAATAAAATGACGGCAATATCGAGTTATTGTCGTTATTTATTTGTTATATTAATAACCTACTCGATTTTTTGTTTAGGGCTCATTGTTAAATGTTATTATCTCATTTGCGTTCACCCAATACTCGCTTTGTCCTCCCCTTTTTCATCACCGCATTGATGGTTATGAGCTACCCTTTGTTGACCCCTTTTATGGTGACTTATTCACAATTATGGATCAACCTGCCTTTTATCTTGCTCGGTGCCGTCATCATACTCAATAACAAGCAACCTCAAGCTCAAAGTGGGTTTGTTGCTATCATCATGTTGGTTGCTTATAGCGTTATTCTTTTTTGGCTACAAACCTCATTAGCCAACACTGACACTAAATTGATTTTTTGTCTTTTAGCCGCATTATTACCGATTAACCTGCTGTTGCTCCGCATTATTCCTCCTTTTAAACTCCTCTCGTTAGCGACAGTAGCACTATTATTAGTACTTGCCATCCAATGCGGAATTGGCGCAACTATTAGCTATTTCTATCAAGAAAACTTTTCAAGTTGGCAACAGATCCACCTCTTTACCTATCACAACATTTCATCGTTACCGTTGATTTTAATTATCTTTAACCTTGCCGTCTGCTGCGGTTCTGGCGCATTAGCCATTAAATATCATCGGCGGATTGATCAGCATATCTTTATCTGTAGTTTATTAACGACAACCACATTTATCTTTTTTCACTACCTGTTTATCTCAAGCAGTGCATTTATTGTCTGTGCTCTCTTTCTCTTGTTCGATCTCGGCTATGGCTACTATCAACAACAATTCCGCGATCCATTAACCCAACTTGCTGATCATCGAGCTTTTGCGCAAGCACTACCGCGATTACCCCAAAATTACACGATGGCAGTCATCGATATTGATAACACCACTAAAATTATTGATAAACATCATCCACAGGCCATTAGTGATATTCAACGTTCTATTGCTTCCTTATTAGCTCAGCACACTCAGTTTTCAGCACATCTTTATTTTGTATCACAACAGTTTATCGTGATTTTTGAACATAAAAAAGTCATTGACTGTCAACCGATAATAGAACAACTGCAGCAAAGTATTAGCATCGAAAAACATATTATCGAGCCCATTATTATTGAACCGCAGTCAGACCAAACTGAAACTAAAATAAAAAAAATACGTAAAAAAACAATAAAAGTAAGTGTCAGCGTGGGGATCTGTGTATCTCATGTCGAGCAAACGGCGACGGCGGTTTTACAACAAGCAATCGATGTATTACAGACAGCACAGCGAACCAACAAGAAAAAAAACCAAATCTATATCGCTGTTAATAATAACAGCGTTTAAAAACACATACGGCTCCGCCAACTACCTCATTAGAAATTTGGTATAAAATGATAAGGGGTAGTTAATTTATCGAGAGCAACTCATGGGAGGATTAAAATGAACAACCAAGATAGAATTGAAGATATGGAACAAAAAATATCCATTGCCTATCAAGAAGGTCATTTTGAGCAGGCTAAAGCCCTTGAAAAAACACTCAAACGTATTCGTGGTCATCATAATTTATACGATGAAAACGATCCATACTCCCTAGAAGGCCGAATTTTTAACGACGATGAGTAATATATCAATGGATAAGTAAAGATCTTTATCTTTCTTATCCATTGTATAAATTTATCCATTTGGCACGACTACTGAATCTCAGCATTATTCGCTTGTTCGTGTAAAATAGCACCTGTATACAAATCCATTTCTAATTCAACAGCTTCGCCGGCTTTATTACGCGCTTTGATTACAATTTCATTATGCTTACGTTCGACTTTTATCATTCTAAAATCATAATAACCATTCAATTCAAGTTGTTTCATTGCAGAAGGAACGCTCAGCATTTCCACCACAGAGGTATCAATCGGATCAGCATTAACCACATAGCTTTGTAATAAACAGCACATACTACTGCTAATAAACAATACTTTTATACTTCGAATCACCTCTACCCCTTAATAGCATGATTGCTATGCTTAGCATTGACCATTTGAGTATTACTTTCTTTCAAGCAATAACTGCACCAATAATTGAAATAAAGTGATGTGATTTATACTTTTATCAGATTATATTAATACGAATGATAATGTATTCGCAAACTATGATATCAATAAAAATCCATCCAAACAGTAGCCTATAATAACTTATCGTTTCATGGCAATGAGTACTAATAGTGCTATATCCACCGATATTGCCATTATGGAACATCATCTATTTATAAGGATAACATTATGTCAGTATTACATCGTATCGAAACTGATAGCATGGGTGATATCGAGGTGCCCAAAGACGCGCTTTATCAAGCACAAACACAACGCGCAATCAATAATTTCCCTATCAGCGGCTTAACGATGCCAAGTGCCTTTATTCAAGCGTTGGCCTATATTAAACAAGCAGCGGCACGTACTAACCTTGAACTTCAACTACTTGAGGATCAAACAGCACATGCGATTATTGATAGTTGCCAATTGATTATTGATGGCAATCACCATGACCAATTCCCCATTGATGTATTCCAAACCGGATCGGGTACCAGCTCCAATATGAATGCCAACGAGGTGATTGCAACATTAGCCTCACAACAATTAGGGATCACGATCAGTCCTAATGATGATGTTAATCGTGGTCAAAGCAGTAACGACACCATTCCTACCGCTATTCAAGTCAGTGCTGCCTTAACGTGCCACCAGCAATTATTACCCGCTTTGATCCATTTAGAACAAGCATTAGAAAAGAAAAGCCAGCAGGTCAATCATTGTGTAAAAACGGGACGTACTCATTTAATGGATGCAATGCCGATTACTCTTGGACAAGAACTCAGTGGCTGGCAGAGTCAAATTGAACATGCTCGACATGGTATTGAACTGGCATTAGAAAATGTTTCTGCATTAGCACAAGGTGGTACTGCTGTTGGTACAGGTATCAACACCCACCCCCATTTTGCGGCTATCTTCGCAAAAAATATCGCCATCGCAACAGCAGTGCCTTTTTGTACCAGCAGTAATTTCTTTTACAGCATGAGCAGTCAAGATGCTGTCGTGGCTTTATCGGGGCAATTAAAAACCCTTGCCGTTGCTATCATGAAAATATCCAATGATCTTCGTTGGATGAATGCAGGCCCACTGGCGGGTTTAGGAGAAATAGAATTAGAGCCACTCCAGCCGGGTTCATCAATAATGCCCGGCAAAGTCAATCCTGTGATTCCAGAAGCAGCGGCAATGGTAGCAGCACAAGTAATAGGTAATGACGCAACCATTACGATTGCAGGTCAATCAGGGAACTTTCAACTTAATGTTATGCTACCTGTTATTACCTATAACTTACTCCAGAGTATTACCTTATTAGCCACAACGGCCACTCAATTAGCAGACAAGGCGATTACAACATTCACTGTCCGCGAAGAACATCTTAAACAGGCTCTCAGTAAAAACCCGATTCTTATCACTGCATTGAATCCTGTTATTGGTTATTTAAAAGCGGCCGCAATTGCCAAGAAAGCGTATAAAGAACAACGACCGATTATTGATGTCGCAGAACAAGAAACTGATTTAACGCGCACCGAGCTTGAATCATTATTAGATCCAAAAAAACTCACTCAAGGTGGCATTGCTAAATAACGCATATTCTAATCGTTAAATAGAAAACATTGTTCAGTTTTTAGGCATTACTCTACTGAATGTTAGTATTAAGCAATAAATCACTGTCATTACTTGTCCAAAAATCAAACTGGATGTAACGTATAATATAAATAGACGCCAGTTCAATACTGTGTACTGGGTATCTTTATACAAGCAAAGAGCATTCTTAATGAAAAAATTTGTTTTAGCCGCCGCTATCGCATCAACACTATTTTTAGCGGGTTGTAGTGATAAAGTTGACGAGTCCACAATTACTAATGTTGTTCAAACAAGCCAATATGAGCAACCTAATCTAGGTATTACTGCAGAAACGACGCCTTTCGCAGTGAAAAACCTTAAGATTACTAAAGTATTACTTAATACTAAAACAGACTATAAAGCAGAAGTAAGCTACGATTTAGTTGCTAACAAGAGCCTAGAAGAATTTAAAAGCTCAATGAAAGCACTAGCAGCTAAACCAAAAGTGCCTGCAACAGATACGACAACCGAAGCTAAAACAGACGACATGTCATCAGCGTTACATACATTAAAAAATAATCTAGCAGCTGAAGTAATGGTTGTTGCATTTAGTGCTAAATACGGTGATTTCAAAGCAGGACAAACCGTTGATACTGTTAATGAAAACGTATCACTGAAAAAAGTAAATGATCAATGGGTTAAAGATTAATTTTCTAACCATAAATCACAAAAAACCGCCTCTTTTGAAGGCGGTTTTTTTATATATTTTCAAACACTCTATAGTAAATACTATTTATCGATTGGAAATAATTTCCCTTCAAAAACAGTACCATAAATTGGAATGTCTTTTAATTTTTTCAACTCAACCTTATAAGGGTCTTGTTCTAAAATAGTAAAGTTTGCAATCTTACCTGTTTTAATACTGCCTAAATGCTGTTCTTGTCCCCAAGAATATGCCGCTTCAATGGTAATACCCCGTAATGCCGCATCACGTGACAAGGCTAAATCAGGACGTACAACATTGCCTGAATTCGTTATTCGTGTTGCAGCACTCCATGCCAGTAATAATGGATCAGACGGTGCCATTGGCGCATCAGAATGAAGAGAGACAGGTATGTTCTCTTTTTCAATTGTTGCTAAACGTACCATAGCATGAGCACGTTCTTTGCCTAAACCAACCTCTCCAAATTTTTCACTAAAGCCTGTAACGTAATATGGATTCACACTGATAATTGCGCCTAAGGATTTTAATTTCTTAATTTGGGCATCAGTCGAGTTAGCAAAATGGATAATAGTAAAACGGTGATCTTTACGAGGATATTCAGCTTGGCGCTTTTCTAAAATCTCAATTAACTTCTCAACGCCAAGATCACCATTTACGTGTACTAATACTTGATAATCATTTTCCCAAAATATCTTGGTAATCACTTCAACATCTGCTGGTGTTTGGATCCATTCACCATGATGCCCATCTTGATAGCCATCTTTCATTTGCATTAATTGTGAAATAATAGCGCCATCAAATAATAATTTAACTTGCTTATCAAAATAGCGAACTTTACCCGTTTCAGGCAACGTCGTTGTAATCCTTTCCACTTCTTTTAAGACACCCTCTTTCCCTTTTGTAAAATAAGGTGTTTTACTTTCAGGCGTGAAAAATGAATACATCGGTGTTGATTCACTGCCTAAAACATCAAGATAAGTCTCAATCATATAATCAGGAATAAAAGCACCAGGCTCGTTATAAGCCGTCACACCTTTTTGATGTAACATGGTTACCATTTGCTTTAATCCACCGGTAAAACGCGCTTTATTTCCGAGATCTTGTGCAATGCGTGGTAATAGATAAATTAATGCTCCACCTTCTAAAAAGTGCCCTTTATCTAAATGAACTTGGGCTGCAACTTCTTTACCTAATTTATCTACATCTGATTGATTTAATTTATATTTTTCAATAAAAGCCGAATTGACATAAAATTCATGTGCTGAACGATGCCATACACCAATAGGGCGAGTCGTCGAGATCTTATCAAGTTGTTGACGAGAGAGATCCCCGTGGAAATAGTTATTAAATCCCCACGTCCATAAGGTTTCATTCGAATCTTTTAGGGCTTTTTCTTGAGCGGTTAGCGCAGCAATATAATCGTCATGATTCGTTACCGCAGGCCATATTTTAGTCGGTAATTGCCATTCTTCTGGTGCAATAACGGGCATATTTAATGTCAACGCACCTAAAAAGGGATGTAAGTGCTGTTCAATAAAACCAGGCATTAATACTTTATCATCCAAATCTATCTTTTTAGAATCAGGATATTGCTTTAATGCTTCTTGCTCTGTACCAACATAAACAATTTTACCATATTGGCTTGTTACTACGGCCTCAGCTGTCGGTTGTTTGCTTTCCATAGTGATAATTGGACCACCATAAAAAATCGTTGTCATTGGTGCTTTTGATGGTGTAGCAAACGCAGAGTGGGAGGCTACTGATGCTAAAAACAATAACGAAGATGCTATTTTGGTATATTTCATGGGTATGATTTATCCTTAAATCTATAATCCATTAAACATATACTAACCACCTGTAAAAACAGAAAAAACCACTGATGTTAAGACATCGTTCACAATAAATCATTCAGTTTTAATTAGATAAAGTCTTACAATATTAAAGAGGGATATTTATATTTAAAGCTAGAGAGAAGCGATAAACTCAGTTACAGTTATTAGTAGATGAATGGATATTATAAGGAAGAATATACGATGAATCTCACTCAAGCAGTTCTGACAGTACCCTCACATATGGTACCTGGCGGCATGCCACGGCCTGATCTCAAACAACTGGGGTTCAGTGATTTTGAGCGTTGTTCGATCGTCGATACAACAATGTTAACTCGCTTTGAATTCTCACGCCCCACTAAGCATGCAACTGAAGCACAATTTGACGAAGCTATTGAACAATTTATTTGGTTATTTGCTAAAGGCACGCCCTATGTTATCGATAAGGCATTTGCTGACAATACGCCTGATAGCCACCATCGTTACTATTACACCAATAATAAACGTATCTGCGAAGCGATCAGCTAACTTATTGCTCTTTGATGGCCAATCTATAACATTTATTCTAGATTTTCTGTAACCAGATTGGCCATAGATAGATAACACACGTCGCTTTATAATTTTGCTAATGTGCCACGATCACACTGCATTCGTAACCAGTCACCATCATCTTTCAATAATAATAATGTTCCATCAATATTGACCGATTTTTCAGTCAGATGATTAAGTTGATGCTCATTATTGCGAAATACTCGCTTTAAATTCATGCCTAACAACGTGTTTAGATAATGCTGTAATGCCGCATCTTTTTTAAAGACTACCGTGGTGTTATTCGCTAATTGAAAATGTATTTGTTCAATATCAGTAACAACTACTTGTTGCTGGGCTAGCTCAGTGGCCAGATTAAGGTCATTAATGCAGTTTGTTGTAATAGTGATTATCGCATTACTCATCGTCATTCCTATCTAAATAACTGTATCGTGTAATCTAAACTACACCTACCATCGCTGAAATAACATAAGATCATTTTTATATTGCAACAACTTAGCATTACAGCTTATCCATCGACTACGCTATGTCGTCAAAAAGCCACAAGAACATCATAAAACTGTCATCATTATTTCCTACTCTAACAACCATTGCACCACAATGATAAATATAACAATGAACCAATTAAGGAATTACACGTGTCATTTACTCCCCAAACAACAGAAAATATCAAACCAATAATGCCAACTTACCTTGCTATCTTTGATTTAGATGAAACCTTGATTGCTGCTGACTCAGCAAGCCTGTGGAATAAATTTATTGTCGCTAAAGGATTAGCTCCGCTTTCATTATTAACCCAAGAGCACGCCATGATGACAGCCTATAGCAAAGGCACACTCGATATGGACAGTTATATGACAGCGACACTTGCTCCCCTCAAAGGTAAAAGTCACCACCAAATCCAACCTCTTATTGATGAATTTATTACCGATATTATTACTCCAGCAATATACCAACAAGCGCTTGAACGCATTGAATGGCACCGCAAACGGGGTGATCATATTTTAATTATCTCTGCGACAGGCGAGCATCTTGTCAAACCGATTGCTGCGGTTCTTGGGGTCAAGGATGTTATTGCGATTCATGTAGAGCAACACAATGGGATCTATACCGGCGCAACAACGGGTATTCTGAGTTTTAAAGAAGGTAAAGTTGAACGTTTAAAAATATGGCTGCAACAACAAAATCATAATTATAAAGGCAGTTATGGCTACAGTGACTCCATAAACGATTTACCACTGCTTAACCTGGTTAATAAACCGTTTGCCGTTAACCCCGATCCGACACTAGCGATGCATGCCCAAATGAAAGAGTGGACGATCATGAATTGGCGTCATGATAATAATATTCTACGCTAACAATTAATGATCCCTTCTTCGCAGCATATCCCTCCAACTTATGTAGCATTAACGCTATAACAGGCTCTCAATAATGAGAGCATGTTAACAAACGATAAATAAATCCTGTGACTATGCTTGATAATACATTTTCAGTACCCATTTACAGATAGTAACAAACTAAATGAAATATCTTGTAGCAAACTATAGATGTAGTACAACGAACGTAATACAGTATTCGCGCATTCTATTTCAATTTACAAATTACAATGGTGCGTTCATCGCCAGTTCAATATATTTATGTGAATAATGTAATTTGTGAGCACTCTTATTTAGCAAGGTTGGTGTAGATAATCTCTTACCAGCCAAGCAACGGTACACCCTACCAATGACAGGGTATTGAGAAGGTAATAATCATGACTCCACAAGAAAAAGAACTGATTCAAAGCGTTGCTGCTAAGCTCCAGAAAAGCCCTGAAAGCAAAAAAGATGCGGACGCAGAGCAACTTATTAACACTGAAATTGGCGCACAGCCAGATGCTATCTACAAACTAACACAAGCAGTACTTGTGCAAGAGATGGCACTGAAGCAACTAAAAGAAAAGAACGATTACTTAGAGAAAAACGCTGAGTATTACAAAGAAGAATCAAACCGTGGTCCAATGAGCCGTATGTTTGGTGGCTCTCGTCAAGCGCCACCTCAACAGCCACAACCACCCGCTCACCAGCCAAGTGCTTTTGGTGGCTTCATGCAAACAGCAGCCGGTGTTGCAGCTGGTATGGTTGCAGGTAGTGTCATTAGCAATATGATCTTTGGTGATAAACCCGCAGAAACAGCGGCAGCAGATCCAGCAGCAGATGCAGCCCCAGCGGTTGATGCGGCAACGGATACAACTGACACTGCACAAGCAGATACTGCGGCTGATGCAACCACTGATCCACAAGCTGATAATGAAAGCTTCCTTAATGATGACTCAAACAGCTTTGCATCTGACTACACGGGTGGTTTCGGTGATGCTGGTTTTGGTGACGATAACGGCGGCTTTGGTGATTCAGGTTTCGGTGGCGATGATAGTGGCTTTGGCGGCGATGATACATTCGCTAACAATAGCGGTTTTGGTGATACCGATGGCGGCTTTGGCGGCGATTTCGGTGGTGACGACGAAGATTTCTAAAAGAATTATTGTCCATCAATCAAAAAAGAGCGCTTATGCGCTCTTTTTTATATTACGAGATACACAGATATTTAAACGCTTACGCGGGATTTGAAATTTCAGTTGCTTTTGATTTATCCATTAAAGCCCGATAAGCCGTCGCTTCAATTGCTGCAATAATAAATGGGATAGCAATAACAATAACGCCCCAGATAAAAATATAAATAAACTTCAATCCCATCGCTAAATTAGGATTAGCAAACAATAAAAATATTGGCAATCCAATAAATAGCATATAAAAAGCAACGGGTAGTAAACCGGCAATCACAAATGCATATAATTTTTTATCTTTGGTTATTGCCCATGCATCTTTAAATGACGCTTCTTTTCCTGAGGCAATGGCAGGTAAAACAAAAGATAAACGTGAAAATATCACCCACCCAACGACACTTAATACCAGCATCACACTATAGACCAAGCCATTCGTCGCTATTTTATAATCAGCTTCAATTAAAAGAAAAATAGCCTGTAACAAAACAAATAACACCAACAAATAGCCACTATAACGACGTTGCTGAGAGTCAAATTTAAGCCATTGCCATGGTGCATCTACGGTGTCATCGGTATCATGTTTATCTAATATTTGTTGCGTTCGTAAACAAATCATCGAAGAGGTCAAAAAGATCGCTATATTAAAGATAACAACCAATATCTCACTATATAGCTCATAACCCGCTACCGACACTTTCATTGAGCGTAAGCAATACGTCACTAGGAAAGGAATCAGTAAGGCTTTCAATAACCTTTTTTTATTATGTAAAACCGTCGATACAGACTGGCTTAACGTTTCTAGAATCATAACCTTACTCCCTTATTAACCTAACAATACTGACTATTGCTACGTTAACTTCCTTGTTCTTATTTTAAAATTTCCATTGTTACGTTTAATACTCCTGAACGAGTATTACCAATAGCTCGAAATGCTGACTTTGATAAATCGATCATACGCCCACGAATAAATGGCCCACGATCATTAACCGTAACGATCACACTTTTATTATTGCTTACGTTGGTAACTTTCACCTTTGTACCAAATGGCAATGTGCGATGTGCTGCCGTTAATTTACCTTGGTCAAAAATTTGTCCATTGGCTGTTTTACGTCCCTGAAACATATTGGCGTAAAAAGACGCTTTACCGTAGATCACTTTATTATTTTTGATCTCAGGATTGTCTTTTTTATACGCACTCGGTTCGATGATTAATACTGGACGTTTAGTTTCGACAGTTGGTTGATTATGGTGTTGATCAGAAGTCGTACACCCTGATGTAATGATAAGGGCTAATGCACCTACCCCCCAATACCACATAACAGACCCATTCATACTATCACCCTCCCGCTAATCAAGCTTATTCAATCAATCACCTATAAACCAAGGTAAACGAACACTTGGTTGTTAAATTCTATCACTAAATGTTACTTAAAACCGAACAAGATCATATTTGTATGTTTTTTAAAGAAAAAAAACCGACATCATAATAATGTCGGCTACAAAAGAGAATAATAAAACATACTGTATACACCCATCTTTATTTTTACTTCCAATGTAAAAATAAATAATGACAATATAATTAAAGCAAATTACATACCAAGATTTGGGAACTTAAAATAATCTGGCCGCGTTAGCATCAATACCACTTACCGCCACCAACTGCAGTTCCCTATTCTGTTCTAAAATAGGAACTCAAATAATTGCATCGCAATATACATAGCAAAATGCATCACTGACTTCGGTGTATTGTTGATGTCATGTAAGAATTAATTACTTAAAATTACACTAGTCGCCCACTAAAAAGACCTTTAGAATGCGCGTTTTCAGTCAGTATAGAAAAGCACCCATGTTCAAATTATTAACCTCAATGCCACCACAACTCGCACTCGCTATTGCGATTATTTTTGAAGTCATTGCAACATCGTTTATTCCCAAAGCTGAACAATTTACCAAATTAGTACCGAGTGTGATTATTATTACAGGTTATGCGATTGCCTTCTTTTTATTATCAGTTACAGTCAAAACCATGCCAGTAGGTATTGTGTATGCCATTTGGAGTGGTTCAGGTATTGTGCTGGTTGCAACCATTAGCTACTTTGCCTACGGACAACGTTTAGACTTACCTGCCATTGTAGGTATCGGACTGATTATTGCTGGCGTATTAGTGGTTAACCTTTTATCGAATACCGTTTCACACTAAACAGCAATGAATC
>SAMEA5043655__coassemble_82_pt1 | contig 22643 bp, 21 predicted proteins | sample SAMEA5043655__metabat2_low_PE_001 | metagenome-assembled genome bin SAMEA5043655 (sample SAMEA5043655) | Gadus morhua
AAGCAGCAAAACAACATCATTGGCAAGTGGTTAATATGAAAAAAGATTGGTGTCAAATATTTCCAACCAAAGCTGAACGTCGCGCGTTGTAGCTAGCTAGATGGTTGGTGATGTAAGGCAAAGTTATCGTTAACGCTTTATGGTTAATACTTACCGTTAAAACGCTATCGTAAATATGCAATAAAAAAGCCGAATAAGATATTGATCTTAGTCGGCTTTTTAATGGTGTTACTGTTATCCTATTCTTACTCTATTCTTACGCTTTTGTTGCTGCTACAGGTTTAAGATCCAGTACATGTAATACACGCTCTGGTGTACCTTCCCATATCATCGGACGTCCTTTCGGATTCGCTTCATTCCACCATCCAGTAAAGCGCTTGGTGTTATATTGATAGAAGTTAGGCCCCGATAAAATAGGTATAGTCACCATATTTTTAGCTAACAATGCCTGTATTTTGTGAGCGATTGTCATTTGCTGATCGTGTTTATCGGTTTGGTAAAAACTATCAAGCAAGGTGTCTAATTCTGCATTTTTCCAAAAGTGCATCGCAAAACGAGGCATACCATCTTTCTTTTGATAACGAGAGTGGTAGGCTGATTCCCAGTATTTATGCGGGCTCGCGCCATGGAAATAATTGGTATAAGCAATGTCATAATCAGCGGTGATCATCGCTTGGTTATAAACAGAGAAGTCAGGAGTACGCGCTTGGGTTTTAATCCCTATCGCATTTATTTGTTCCGAGGCCAGTAACACAATATTATTGAAATCTGTCCAGCCGTTAGGTGATTGTATTTCTAACGTCAGTTTTTTACCGCTTGGTGTTTCAACAAAGCCATCGCCATCTTTATCAATAAAGCCTGCTTTTTTCAGTAATGCTTTGGCCTCTTTGACGTTATAGGTCATATAAGGCTTATATTTTTCGTGGGTTTTTTTATCTGACCACGATTCAAAACCATAACCAAGACCTGAAGCAAAATCATTCACTTTACCGTTGCCATAGATAGCAATGTCAATGATTTCTTGGCGGTTTAAACTCATTGAAAAAGCCCGTCTGAAGTCTACGTTTTCAAGTGCTTCTTTTTTAGCGGGATCATTGGAATTAAAGTTCAGTACAAAAGATTGCGTTCCTGCTGGTGGATACCAATAACCATGATTCTTTGAGGCATCGACAAAAACACGATCAATATCAGGTACAAATGAACCCGCCCAATCAATTTCTGAGTTGATTAAATCTGCTAATACTTGATCATTATGATTTTTTTGTGGAATGCGTAAACAGTCTACTTTTAAGTTGCTGTTATCCCAGTAATTAGGGTTACGGCACTGGGTAAAGAGGGTTGAAGTAAAGCGTTCAATTTCTGTAAATGGTCCCGTACCGACTGGGTTTTTATTGGTAAAGGTCTCTGGTTTTTCTATTTTGCTCCAGATATGCTGCGGCACAATGGGAATACTAACAACATCATTCACAAGGCTAGTATTGACTTCATTAAAGGTAAACGTAATAACATAATCATTATTTTTTTCTATTTTAGTTATACGCTTTGCGATCCCTCGATCATCTAATGCACTGTTTTCTTTTATCATATTAAAAGTATAAAGAATATCATCAGCAGTGAATTGCTCACCATCCGACCATTTAACATCATTTCTAAGATCAAACGTTAATGATAGTAAATCATCACTGACAGTATAATTTTTGGCGAGACGAAATACAGGGATATTGCCTTTCAGCTCATTAAATATAACCAAAGGTTCATAAATAAAATCACGGGCGGTGTGTAACCGAGAATTAATAAACGGATTAAAATTTCGAATTAACTGTGGGTTGTGATTTGGAATAATGGTTAAGTATGATTTTTCATCAGCTTGTTCATTAGCTAATGTATGAGTAGAAATACTGGATAGCAGAGCAATAAATATTAACGAAAATCGCATATATACCTCAAACAAAGTTAAATAATATCAAGCAATAAAATAATTTTGTGGGGATATTAAACGGTGTATTTTCTTACTATTCAATAAGATAAAGTTATTATTGATAGTGGATTAAAAGAGAGAGGCAAGAAAGTGGTGTTGTTAGATCATCAGTGATAATTCATTTTATGAAACAAATCATGTTTTATAGATATTTGTGTTTGTAAGGTTGGTAATAAAACAGATAAAGCCATGATTAACAAGATGATGAGGTATATTAATAAATAATAGTATGTTGCAGATAATCGCGATTAATTATTGGGTTTTGTCACAAAAAAGCTTCGACAGTGATCCACTATCGAAGCTCTATTATTGAATCATGCGTTGAAAATTACTTTTTCAAGCGAGTGATTTTGGTTGCTTTGCTGCTAATTGCGTTACGTAAACGAGCACGACGTTCAGCGGCTGATTGATCTTGAGTCGGGTTGTTTTGACGACCCGCACGATCACGGTAAGCGGCTTTAGTGTTCATTCGTACAACTAATGCTTCACGGCTCTTTGGCTCGTAACCTTCCAATTGTACGCGGTGAATACGTTGATTAATCAAACGCTCGATTTGAACTAAAGTCAGTTCTTCTTCACGGCTAACGAATGAAATAGCGTTACCTTTTTGTCCTGCACGACCAGTACGACCAATACGGTGTACGTAATCTTCAGCAAGGAATGGCATGTCGTAGTTAACAACATACGGTAAGTTTTGAATGTCTAAACCACGTGCAGCAACTTCCGTCGCAATCATTACACGTGCTTTACCTTCTTTAAACTCTTCTAATGCACGACGACGAGCACTTTGTGCTTTATCACCATGGCAAAGAACCGCTTTAATGCCATCAAGCTTGAGTTCTGCAACAAGTTGATTCGCTGTTTCTTTGTAGTTAACAAAAACTAACACTTGTGGCCAGTTTTTCTTACCAATTAATTCAGACAGCATTTCACGTTTACGTTCTTGATCAACAGGATACACGACGTGAGAAACCGTTGCGGCTGTGCTGTTTTCTGGTGTTACAGTAATACGCTGTGGTTTACGTAGAATATCAGCCGCTAATGCATTCATCTGCGCAGAAGAGGTTGCAGAGAACAACATTGTTTGTGGCTTAGTGCGAATGTCTTCTAGAATGACGCGGATAGCACCAATAAAGCCCATATCAAGCATACGGTCAGCTTCATCAAAGACTAGAAATTCTAGGTTCGCTAATGAAATGTTCTTTTGTTCTATATGCTCAATTAAACGACCAGGCGTTGCAACAAGAATATCAACACCTTTCTCTAGGCGTCTTTCTTGAGATGACATCTTTTTACCACCAAAAATAGCGGCACAGTTAATGTTGGTGTACTTAGCGTACTCGTTGATGTTAACTGAGATTTGTTCTGCAAGCTCACGGGTTGGCGCAAGAATTAATGCACGAACGTTAAAACGGCTTTTTGTTACTGGCTTATCCAATAACTTTTGAATAATAGGTAATGAAAAGGCAGCTGTTTTGCCTGTACCTGTTTGCGCCAATGCTAAAATATCAGCACCACGTCGTGCTTGAGGAATTGCTTGTTGCTGAATTGGGGTTAATTTCTCGTAACCAATTTCGGTTAACGCTTTAACAAGCTCTGGAGAAAAACCTTGAGATAAAAATGACATGCTGTGTTCCTAAACTGTCGGCCTATGCCGATTACATTCATAAACTAACGATTAAGATAAGCTTATGAATGTAATCTGCGAATAAAATGACCGCATATTATAGTTGATTGTAAGTTATTGCGCTACCGTATCCTGAGTTAACATAAACCCCGCATTACGCGGGGTTTAAAGAATAACTGAGTTCAGCCTAAAGCTTACTTAAATTCAGCTTTGCGCATGCGGTTCAATACTGCCATAACCTCAATAACACGAGGTTTAGCCATTTCACCATATTTAGGCATCATATCAGCCCAGTTATCGTGCAACATATTGGCAAACGCACGCGTAGGATTTTTTTCCCAGCCTTTAGTTTGCGCAAGTTGGAACCATAGGTAACCAATAGCTAATAGTTGGCTAGAGTGAGCAATTTGCTCTAGGGCTTTTAAGTCGATGTATTCACGGCCAAAACGTAATGATGTTTTGTCTTTAACTTGAATACGGAACTTGCCTTCCTCTAACATTGATTGTAATGCACTACGGTTTATTTGACGTGTGCGAGGATGAACAATAACTTCTGTTCCTTCCTGCTTACGACGTGTTGGGTGAGATGCGACTACTGCTCGTGCTTTTTCTGTTACATCAACAGCATCATAGTTATGCATTTGAATAACAGTATCAGCCACATCAAGATAGTCACCAGAACCACCCATTACTAACATTACTGAGATGTTGTGTTGATCGCGTAGCAGTGCAATGCGGTCAACTAATGGGGTAATTGGCTCATCTTCTTTACAGATCAGTGCTTGCATACGCTCGTCACGGATCATGAAGTTAGACGCTGATGTATCTTCATCAATTAATAAGGCTTCAGCACCTGATTCAATTGATTCTTGTAACCAAGATGCTTGTGAGGTTGAACCTGACGCATTTTGGCTACTAAACGCGGTAGTGTCTTTACCCATTGGCAAATTGCTGATGTAAGGTGATAGATCAACATTGTGAACACAACGGCCATCTTCAGCACGAATTTTAGCTGCCGCATCGTTAGTTACGACATATTCACGACCATCGCCAGGAACATGATCATACACTGAACGTTCAATAGCACTCAGCAACGTTGATTTACCGTGGAAACCACCACCAACGATAAGCGTAATACCTTCCGGAATACCCATACCGCGGATTTTACCTTTATGAGGCGCTTCTAATTCTACCGCTAAGTTATCAGGACTCAGAAATGGAATTGCGTCTGTTAGTGGTAAATCACTATTACCCGCAATACGAGGTAATAAACTACCATCCGCAACAAAGGCTAATAGTTTGTGTTGTTTAAGTTGGCTACGTAGCGCAACTTGATCTTCAACCGCTTCACAGTGACGTTGTAACTCATCCATTGGTAATTCGCGGGCGATAGTGGCACGACGGATCATCTTTGGTAAATAGAATGTCAGCAGGTTAAGGGTTTTTTTCGCAATAATAGTGCGGCCATCAGCTGGCATATTAATACGGAAACGTAATTCAATGCCTTCTTCATCAAACACAACAGATGTGCGATCAAGAATAGTTTGCCCTGGCATATCAATTAAAACGGCATTGTCTTGCTGTGATAAGTCAGCAAAGAAGCGTGCAATAAAATCACGAGCTGCACGTTGATAATCAGTCGATTTTTCACGTAGCCATTCGAGGTCAGTTAATGACCAAGCGCGACGAGCACGAACGCGAGAAGCTGGCGCAAAGGGATCCGACTGAACGGTATCGATAAAAAAGTCGAAATCAACAAAGTGATATTCACCGCGCATACTTGAATAGCTACGGTAGTTATGACGGTCAATTTTATGGAGTTTGGCTTCGAGTAATTGCATATCGCCCCGATATCGTTCGTTATTAAATACAGAGCGCGTAATGAGGTTGGCTCTGGTCGCTGGATATTACACTAAACACTGACTTTTAGCATGAAAACTTTATCTAGGTCACAAAAAACAGTCTTAAGAGTCGATTGTTTCAAAACGAATAAATGACAAAATGTAAAGTAATATTACAACAGCTTAAATTATGCGACAGTTAAATGGTCGTTATGAAGCAAAGCATTTATTTGTTACCAAAAAAGAATGAAAGAGAGGTTTATCCTATTAATATACTGTTAGGGGATAGTTATTCCTTATATCTATATGTTTTTTGTTGTGCTTTTGATTGTAATAGATTAGTTATTTTTATATTTAAATGTGGATATAGTTTAGAACACTAAAAAATTGCCTCTTAGAAGTGATTTTTAGCACTAAAAATGAAATTGTAAGTAAAAGTAAACTATTTTCGTCTTTTCTATTGGTCAATACTGGTTATCTTTGCTGTTATGATGCATTCTTAAAAGATAAAACAACAAAAATTCACATAAAACCAATAGTTTATTCCAAATTGGTATAATTGGTTTGTGTCGTGTAATCGTGATTATCAAGGTAAAAGATATGAATAAGCCACAGCTTAAAACCATTGCCGAAAACGCTTTTTTTTCAATGTTTCGTCGCAAAGCTGATGTGTGTGATATTCAGGAAACCTTTTATGGTTGGGTAGTTTTTCTTGCCTCAGGGAAGATGAAAATTGTAGTTAAATTTTCGCGTGAAGTAGGTCGCATTGGAAAAGAAGTCGCTAGTTTAGAGCAGTTACGAAAAATTGTGTCGTGTCCGGTGCCTGAAATTTATTTTTTTGGTCGAGAAGCTGGGTATGATTATATCGTTTTAGATTGGTTAGAAGGTGTCTCTGCACACCAATTACCTGAAGATTCTAAAGCGGTGATGACATTTAGAGAAGATTATACTGATATTTTATTAGCGTTACATGAGCATCAACACCCACAAGGGTTTGAGCTTTCAAATGGTCAATTTAGCCAACATTTAGGTTCCGCATTTGATGATTGGATGGGCAGTGTTTATCACTATTTAATGAGTTCAGGTTCGCCATTTAGCTCAAGGATAAAAGAAAAATTTGCAGATCTTTGGGACAATAGAACTAAAATTTTAGCGCCAATTGCTCATGAGCCATCATCTTTTGTACATGATGATTGTCATATCGCCAATGTACTTTTTGATCCAACAACGTTTAAAGTGGCAGGATTATTAGACCCTTGTGATAGCGGTTTTAAGCATCGAGAATTGGACGTGATTCATTTATTTGATGTTCGCAGTGATTTACATATCGCTGAACGCTATCTTGAAAAAAGTCACTTAGATGATGGTTTTGAAGAACGTCGTCATTTCTTTAGTTTGTGGGATGATGCGAAACATAGTCGCAATATGGGCTGGTATAATGAACAATGGCTAACAAATAAGTTTTCATTATATGAGTCGGTGGCACAATAATAATCTACATTGGCGTTATGCTATTCTTGGGCAGAATGTGAAACTTCGTATTATGGTTAGTTATAACTTGTAAAAAGTAAGGGAAGATTTGATTTATGAAGAAAACGGCAGTAGGTTTATTAATGTTATTTCTTTTTGGGTGTGCACAGCAATTACCCGTAAAAAATGATCACCAAGTGGTCGCTTCTGTGCCCAATCCGACGATTAAACCATTGGCGTTTACACCTATGGTGACGGCTGATGAAATAAACGCAGCGGCAAAAGCACAGATGGCCGTAGCTGAAAAGAAAGTGTCTAAAATAAACAAGCAGACACCTGTAGTAACGGATAAAATTACAGCCTCAACAGCATCGATAAAATTGGCAGCAGTTCAGCATGAAAAAACAACCAAAACGAAAGATGGAATGCTAATTTTAGGTCATCATGAATGGGCGCTTATTTTATCAGGTAAAAAACATATCTCGGCTTATATTGATCCTAAATCATCAACTTCTCGAATTGGTGTGAAAAATCTAGTCGAATTTGAGCGTGATGGTGACAATTGGGTAAAATTTATCTTCCAAGGTAAAGAATATAAATACCCTGTGAAAGAATGGTCAAAGCCGGATGATAAAATTCGTTTACCGATGGTTTTACTGCGCACAAAATTGGGTGATCGTAATGATGAAGTTGAATATCAACTGATTGATGGTGGTAATGGTGTTGTTTTAGGTGAGAATTTTATGCGTGATGTTGCGACACAGAATAGCCAACGTAAATATATTCAGCCAAGAGCCAAATAAATCGAATTCAATTCTAAGATAATAATATAACAAACGGCATTCATCTTACTCAAGATCAATGCTGTTTTTCGTTGTAGGCCTGTTGATGCTACTCTGTAACGGTAATTTCGTAGCTACTGAATTTACGAATATTAATTACACCAGTATCAAATAATAAATATTGGCCTTTAATACCTTCAAGAATACCGCTGACAACGGGCTCTTTATCAAAATTGTGAGACGCTATTTTGGTTGGGAAATGATCAACAGGGTAATGTATATCAACAATATCATTATCTAAATATTCGATAGCATCGTCACCAAATTCAGCGGTTATTTCTGCCAGTCTTTGTTTTACTTCTGGCAATAATAATTGAGCTTGTTGGTGCAAATCGATATCTACATTGTTGCCTTTTAGCATGGTGCGCCAATTGGTTTTGTCTGCCACCATTTCAGCAATAGCGACTTCAACTAAGCCTGAGATTTGGCGTGTTTTTACTTTTAATACAGCCAATGCTTGCGTTGCACCTTGATCTATCCAGCGTGTAGGAAGCTGAGTATGACGAGTAATACCGACTTTTAGTGCCGAGGTGTTAGACAGATAAACATAGTGAGGCACCATGCAGTTATCTTCTCCCCATTGCGGCTCACGACAAGTTCCTTTTGCATAATGGCAAGTTTCTGGCTTCATGATACACATATCACAACTTGCCAGCTTTTTCATACAAGGAAAGCAATGGCCTTGTGAATAACTCTTCTTGGTTTTCTTGCCGCATGAACAGCAGAATATATTACCGGTATGAGTAAGGGTTAATTGCTTACCAATAAAAGGGTTCAGGTGAAGTTGTTGATCGCCAATAGGAAGGTAGTAATCGACAACCTCTCCAAGCGATGATTTCATTTTGCTGAGTGTACCTTGCATGCTCGTGCTCACAGTTTATTTTTGTTGTGAGTGTATCAGGGATTTATACTAACCCCTAAATATCTTAATAATTTACAGTATTAGATTACTCAGTTTTTGGTATGACTTTTAATTGAAGTGGTTGTGTTTTTTCTTGGGGTGAGAAAAAAATGCTTAATATTTTTTTTGGAATAAAGCTACGCATAGATAATTGGGCATATTCTTTATAATCATATAACCTGAATTTAGTTACAAATAAGAGGGATTTGTGATCAGAGCAGGGGGGAGCGGGGGTTATGGTATCAAGGGCAATCGGTTTTTTATTAATAGGTATACTAGATAATAATGCTAGATTTACTACTAGATTATTGTTGATAATCAGAGTGTTACTTTTTTTGTTTATTTTTAAGTGTTTATTGCTAAGGTAGTAATTATCATTGTGAATATAAATATTAGCAACGTTATTGTTTGCTTTTTTATGGCAATTGTTTTCTCTAGTATAAAAAGATATCAGGTACCCGGGTAAATAATGTTGGAATTTATAACTTACCACCATATTTTGCTCACTTGAACCTGAGTATAAGTCTTCAATGGATAACTTATCGTATTTTAAAAGTATTTTTAGAACATCGGCTGTTAGACGATAAGGTGTTTTTATTTCCATTGGTTGAAAGAAAAAAAGTACACCAAATTGGAATATCAAAATAGTAACGACGATAGAAAATGTTTTTAATATAGGCCTAATACATTTAAATATCCAAAAATAGCTTATAATAAACAAAATAATAGCTAATGCACATACTAAGGGGGTCCCTATATAAACACCAGCCCCTGTTGACATATGACTAAGTATTATCGCCTCTGTAATAATGATACTTATGGATAAAAATAATGAAATAATAAATCGTTGAGTTTTATTCATGATGATGAATCCTATTCATTATTTAAAATAATCGAGTAATCATTTAAATTACTCATATTATATTAGTCATAAATAATGAATACCTCATAAATATAAAGCGATGAGCATATGGTGTAGGTTGTATCGTATAACAGCACTCGGTCTTCGATTTAAATAAAAAGAGTAAGCTTTATCTAAAACATCAGAATTAATACTATACTTTAAGTAGGGTATAAACGAGGGTGATGTCATATGAAAATGCTGATATTAGGATGGGTAAATAAGTATATTAATCTTGTAAGTAAGAAGAAGATATATAATTTATACAAATGAGTTATGTTTAATACGAATAGTAGTAGTAGTGAAAATTAGACATCCAAAATAATCAATATTTAGGGATGTCTACGTTGAGTGTCAATGCTGTAAGTGACGTGAGCTGTGCTTTTCTAGCTTTCTGAATAGTAATGATAAACTAAAGCATAATATAAAATAGACAGCGCCAACAATGAGCCAAATTTCAAAAATAAACCCAGAAGAATTAGCAATTTCAGAGCCGGTAAATGTCATTTCTTGTATAGAAATCAATGAAATAATTGATGAATCTTTTACTATAGAAATAAACTGTCCTGCAAGCGTTGGCACGATAGCAGTGAGTGCTTGTGGGAATATCACAAATCTAAACCGACTATATGTTGATAACCCGAGTGAGTCAGCAGCTTCCCATTGTCCTTTACTAATCGAATCAATACCCGATCGAATAATTTCAGCAATATAGGCCGCAGCAATAAGCCCCACACACAGAACCCCTGAAAATAAATTCTCCCACAAATTGCTGTGTCCAAATAACACTATCTGTAATACATTTTCTTGGCCGTTGTAATGGCGGAATAAATCACTTAAACCAAGTAATGGAATTAATTGATTTGAAATGAAAAAGTAAAAAATGAACACAAAAACAAGTGGTGGTATATTACGGACTAATTGAATGTAGCTACTAGCAATCAATTGGACTATTTTAAATGATGAACGATATGCAAGTGCGAGCAATAAACCAAATGTCGCAGCAAAAATCATTCCCCAGATACTCACTCGAATAGTGCTAATAATACCTTTGATAAAATAAGGTATACCGCCATCGTTACTACATGTAAATACAAGCTTCAATGCTTGATGCCAGTGCCAATTATAGTGGATGCCAACCGATGAACGGTAGGCTAACCAGCTAATAAAACAGCCAATAATGATAAGTAAAATAATATCGAGTTTATTCAACTTAAAATTAAAGCGGCGACCAACAGGCGGGGGAGAGCCCGCCTGTGGTGCATTACTACATGACGTTTTAACTACAGTCATTATTATTTAGTCTCGTTAACCTGATCTTGCCATTTCATGGTTTTAAACCAGTATTGGTAACGACTATTTAACCAACCGTCTTCAGTACGAACTTGAATCCAGTTATTAAGGAAGTTAAGTAAGTTAAAATCACCCTGACGAATCGCAAAACCGGTTGAGTAGCGTGTTAATGGTTTCTTAAATGGCATAAATAAGCTATCTGGGTTTTTGATCACCATTTGTTCAGGTGTTGGGGTTGATGCTAGTGCAGCTTGAGCATTGCCATTAAGTACTTCTTGGAAAGCCTGTGTTTCATCATCAAATTGGCGCAACTTGGCTTTTGGGAATAATTTACGAGCAGTTTGAACAGGGTAAGCACCGCTACGAACAGCGATTGTCACACTACGTTTATTATAATCAGCAATTGTTGTCATTTTTGATGCAAGCTTTTTGTTAGCGACCATTTGCACTGCTGAGTAAGAATATGGATGAGTGAACAGAACACTCATATTACGCTGTGGTGTAATGGTTAAACCGCCAATGATGACGTCAAACTTACCTGCGAGTAGTGCTGGGATAATACCATCCCAAGCGGTTGGAACAAATTCAATTTTCAAGCCAGCATCTGCTGCTAAACGTTTAGCGACATCGACTTCAAAACCAATTAAATCACCTTGTTTGTCACGCATTGCCCAAGGAACAAAGGTTGATAAGCCTACACGTAATGTACCGCTTTCTTTTATTTGTTGCAGAGCATTATTATCGTCTGCCGCAAAGGCATTGTTTGCCCCTAATAGGCAAGTAAAAACGGTAAGTAATACCGCAATAAAGCGTTTCATAGATTTCTCCATTGATGTGCGTATAAATTTAATGATTAGGAATAGTTAAACGACGCTCTAGCCAAATAGCTAGTGCTGATAATGTTAAGGTTATACAAAGGTAAATTGCCGCTACAGTAAACCAAACTTCAAATGGCATTGCTGTATCTGAGACAATATTTCGTCCTTCTGTTGTCAAATCAAATATAGCCATAATACTGACAATAGAGGAGTTTTTTACTAAAGCCACTGCTTCATTTGTGAGCGGTGGAATGATTTTTCTAAACATTTGCGGAATAATAACAAAGCGGTAACTATCAATGCGTGATAATCCTAGGCTTTCGGCCGCTTCTCGTTGACCTCGTGGGATCCCTTTTAACCCAGCCCTGAAAATTTCAGCACTATAGGCACCTTGAAATAAAGACAGAGCTAAAATAGCGGTTGCTGTACGGTCGAGACCTAAAATAGGGCCAAAGACAAAATACAGTAGGTAAATTTGAACCAGTAATGGTGTGCTACGAACAACTTCAATATAGCCACGCGCAAGACACCGACCGACAATAGAATCGGACATTCGTAATAAAGCAGTAATCAAGCCGATAATAACCGTACAGACTAAACTGATAGCTGATATTTTTAGAGTGATTATTAAGCCGTCAATCAATTCACCACGGTACCAGTGACCATCTTCACAGAAGCACAAGTACTCAGTAATACGGTACCATTGCCAGTGATAATTCATTGCTTTCGCACCACTATTTAGTAGTAGCATTATAACTGAAGCAACGCAGATAATTTGTAATAGGGTAGCGATAACCTTAGGGATTCGAGATCGCATGTATTGGGTCATTATTTTGATCTCAATAGCTAAGAATATTTTTGAGAAATTGTTGTGTACGTTGGTGCTGGGGGTGATCAAATAATTGCGCTGGTGGCGCTATTTCAACAATTTCGCCTTGATCCATAAATACCACCCGATCAGCAACTTGACGGGCAAATCCCATTTCATGAGTTACACAGACCATGGTAATACCATCATCTGCGAGTTCCTTCATAACATCAAGAACTTCGCGAATCATTTCAGGATCAAGCGCTGATGTTGGTTCATCGAAAAGTAAAATACTTGGTTTCATACATAAAGATCGGGCAATCGCAACACGTTGTTGTTGTCCACCAGAAAGTTGTCCTGGGAATTTATCAGCTTGATGACCAATATGGACACGATCCAAAAAGTCACGAGCTAAGTGTTCAGCATCATCTTTAGACATTTTTAAAGTACGTCGAGGTGCTAATGTTAAGTTATCTAATACCGTCATATGTGGAAATAAATTGAAGTGCTGAAACACCATACCAACCTGACCTCGTATTGTATGAAGTTCTTTATGGTTTAATGAATGTCCCGCAACGGTGATTTCACCATGATCATATTTTTCCAAACCATTAATACAACGAATCAGTGTCGATTTTCCTGATCCTGATGGGCCGCAAATGACCAGTCTTTCACCTTTTTTTATTGAAAGGTTAACATTTTTTAACGCATGATAATTGCCGTACCATTTGTCAACGTTATTAAATGTGATTATATTTTTTTCAGACAACTCAGGATCCCTTAAATGTAATTGACATCTATTTGTATTATCTTTATTTCTTTTTTATGACAAAAGAATACATAATTATTGAAATAATATATTAACCGTTATCAATATTGGGTTATTAATCTATTTAGTTTGTGTATATATTTCAAAGTATCGTGGTTTTGTATAATAATTAACTCTAGAACTATACTTTACAGGCTTTTTATTCTCTCGTGTAACAATTATTTCGTGTTTTTAATTTTTTCTATTCATTATCTGCAATTTATATGCAGGATAGTACAATGTTTATAATGAAATGTCAGGATTCATTCAGATTTTGATTAAATAACAGTTTGCACTCTACGTTTTTACACGATAAGTTAAGTAAATGTTTCAGGTCAGATGATTATATGGTTATTTGTCTTTTCAGGCTGATTACTGTGTTAAAAGGAATTATAGGAAGTATTGTTATGCATAAAACGGATGATGTTCGTATCAGTGAAATTAAAGAACTTTTACCACCGATTGCTGTGTTAGAGAAATTCCCTGCGTCTAATAAAGCAGCTGAAACAGTTTATGAATCACGTCGATCTATTCATAACATTTTAAATGATGAAGATGATCGTTTATTAGTGATTGTTGGACCTTGTTCAATTCATGATCCTGTAGCGGCATTGGAATATGGAAAAAAACTAAAGCTATTAAGAGACGAACTCAAAGGCGAGCTTGAAATTGTGATGCGAGTTTACTTTGAAAAGCCACGTACAACGGTGGGTTGGAAAGGGCTAATTAACGACCCGTATATGGATAATAGCTTTCAACTTAATGATGGTTTACGTATTGGACGAAAACTATTAGCGGATCTTACTGATTTAGGCTTGCCAACGGCTGGTGAGTTTTTAGATATGATTACACCTCAATATATGGGTGATCTGATTAGTTGGGGAGCAATTGGTGCTCGTACAACAGAATCACAAGTCCATCGTGAACTTGCATCGGGATTGTCTTGCCCTGTTGGCTTTAAAAACGGTACTGACGGCAATATTAAAATTGCAACAGATGCTATTGGTTCAGCCAGTGCCCCTCACCACTTTTTATCAGTGACGAAATACGGCCATTCAGCTATTGTTGCAACGGCAGGTAATGAAGATTGTCATATTATATTACGTGGTGGTAAAGCACCTAATTACGGTGCTGATGATGTTAATGCAATTATGCAGCAGCTTGCTAATGCAGGTTTACGTAATAAATTAATGATTGATTTCAGTCATGCCAATAGTTCAAAACAATATCAACGGCAAGTAATTGTTTCTGAAGATGTTGGTCAACAAATTGCGAACGGTAATAGCGCTATTTTTGGTGTAATGATTGAAAGTCATTTGGTTGAGGGACGTCAAGATACTGTTGATGGTGAAACGCCAATGTATGGACAAAGTATTACCGATGCCTGTATTGGTTGGGATGATACTGACAAAGTCTTACGCCAACTTGCTCGTGATGTAAGCACTCGCCGTCAAAAATAGTGACTTAATAGTTATAAACAAACAGCTTACAAAAGCTCTGGCTGATATTAAGTCAGGGCTTTTTTATTTTTGGAGTCTGTAACCATCATTAAATTCAATATCAAAATGTTCACCGTAGTTATGTTGATTGAGTAAATTATCATTAAAGGGGAATTGACAATATATACAGTAATTATGATGTAACCCATTAATAATAAAAGCATAAAAAATATCATGGGTGTCAGCAATAAGCGTTTTTTTATTCATAATGACTCCAAATACACATATCTAAGAGGTAATACTATAAAAATAAGCAGTTACTTTTATAAGTGTACTTACTCTTGACGTTATCATGAAAATAAACGCCGAAAGATGTATAGAAAATAGGACACTATTTGTTGTTATTATTTACTAGAAATGCTGTTAATTTTTAATTAAGTTGCTAATACTTAGTAGAGTTTATTTAAGTTAGTGTTAATTCGTCTTTCATCGTTAATTAAGGAGATGATGATGCGTAGCCTAAAATGGAAATTAACAATAAATAGTATCTTAATGTGCAGTTTGTTATCAGGGGTGTTGGTGAACTTTACTTATGCTGATGAGACAGGTTCATCATCGCTGAGTGTGATTACAACGACTCAAGCATACATTAATCATCAAACAATCGTTCAACAGCCAGAGCAGAATATTGTATATCACCCTACATTAGGTTATATGGATTACCAACAAATTTGGTGTAATGATGATCATCAATCGGCGATGAAGCACTATCAGCACTTTATTACTCAGGTTTGTCTAGAAAGAGGCGGTAGCTTGACTAAAAATTGGTGTACGTTGTCAGGCTCACAACAACCTCTTTTTTATACATTTATTGCCGCTTATGATTTGAGTTGCCATAGTGATGAAGCAACAATAGTACACATTATTGAAGTAATGCCTAATATAAAAAATAATACCGTTGTTGCTAAAGCGTGGATAAAAACAGCAAAAAGTTTAGGTTTTTAAGAAAAAACGTATAATTAACTGTTATACCATTGTTTAAATAATTGCAGCCGGATAATTTGGTTAAGATTATGCTCTATAATGGTCGTATTGGGTGTCTGTTGAGTTAAGTCTACTGGTGAGGCTAAGATATTACAGTTATTATAAATGACACTGTAACTTTCTTTGATATCAATGACTATTTTATAGCGATTCGCTTTGATTTTAGGAAGAATAAAGTTGCCTTTATTTGTTATATGAAATGATAAGGTTTTTGGGTATTCATTAAGTATTTTAGTTGCATATTGTTGAGTGAATTTTTCAACTACATTTTTATTGTTATAAAGTAATGAGAAATTAATGATAGGATTTTTTATCGTATTATTTGTTAATAATGGCGATAGTTTTTTATAAAATGCTGCACTTGAGATGTCAACTCGATTATTATCATCCAGTAAATATTTATCAATATTAATGTTCATTTCGAGATGTAGCTGCTTACTTTTGTTAACGTATTCTTTTATCGAGTATTGAGCGTTTTGCTCTGATTTCATGGTACGTTTGATGATTAAATTATTATTCGCGATCATCAAATCTTTTTGTAAATAATCATCAAAAACTTGTTTGTTATAATTTGATTCAAAATAACCATTAAGTTTAACCATTGTTTCCCATAATTCTGGTATGTATTTATTAAAGGTGATATCCACTTGATGTTGGTATTGCTTTGGTATCTTGCTAATGAGCTCTTCTTTATTATAATAAATACAATCATTAGAAGAGATAACATTAATATTTTGGTAAACATCTAAATATTTCGGGCAGTAGAGTGCTTTGTCTTTTTTATATTTAAAATTAATATTTGAAATGAGGTCAAAGACAAGATCATTATTAAGTAAAATAGTCTCTAAATCACTTTTTAATGAACGACGTAATTTGGTGTAATGTTGTTGTTTTTCTTTGATTTTTGTCTTTAAAGTATTGATGTTTTCAATGTGCTGTTTTTCGTCTTTTTTAATGATTTCCAAATGGGTGTTTATTGATGCTAATTCTTGCTGATAATGATTTAATTTTTGATTAACATCTTTTTGAAGTGCTCTTTTTAAAATATTCACTTCAATCATATTAGTTTTGTATATTAAGGCACTATTATTAAGAGCTTGAATGAAAATAGCTGAACTTTTAATATTTATTTGATTGAATTGATATATTAAATTGTTAATATCTTCAAGATAATGAGGATTAGATAGCCAATTTGAATTTATTAATTCCTTGGTGGAATATTCAAGGTTTTTGAACTCTAACGGTGTATTAAAAGGGCTATAAGTATCTGTAATAATAAACCCTTGCTGTTTTTGATGTGGGATAATTTCAGGCGTGATGTTAAAGGAAGAATAATCAATATGGCTTTCATTATCACAGCCGCTAACCATGAATAGCAAAAGAATAAAAAAATTTCGCGAGATGTTCATCTTCAACAGTATTTACAGTCATCAATCAATAACGCGGATTATACCGATATTAATATCATATACAAGCATATGCTTAGTGGCAGTTAGTACCTATGAATAATGCGTGATTATGTGGTTAATATGTAAGTATGATAGTCTAGTGTTAAAACAATGGAGATAATAATGTTAATAACGTTTAGTTGTAAGTCTCATAATAATGTAACAATGTTTGGTGATATTGCGCAGTCACTTATTACGATGATGGAATTTTCAACCGATATACCAGGTGCAATATCAGCTGTTGATGTTGAGAAGGCTTTGATTAATTTAGAAAAAAATATTGCAGTGGTAAAGCAACAACAAATTTCAAATCAGGATGTGCAGCAAGCTATTGATAGTGAAGAGGAAGATGAAAAGGAGGTTGAAATAAGTCTTTCAGTTAGGGCAATACCTCTGATTGATTTACTCAAGACTGCTATCTCTGTTGAAAGTTATGTCATGTGGGAGTAGGGAAAATATCATATTTAAGGTAAATCATTTGACTAAATGTAGTGGTGCAAACGGGTCATCGTTAGGATCATTTAACCATAGATATTCAGTATCTGCGGCAATACGACGTGCAATAGCATCGCCGTGTTGATGACCGATAATGGCCAGTGACATGTCAATACCTGCAGAACAGCCTGATGCTGTGAATATATTGTTATTACGCACCCAGCGAGCAGATGTCTGCCATTGAATGTTGTTGCCAAATTGAGAGACCCAATCAAGGTGTTTTTGGGTTGTTGTTGCCTTACCATTATTAAGTAAGCCAGCGTTGGCAAGTAAAGCAGCACCTGTTGAAGTCGAACAGACAGTATGCTGCTGTGGTGCAGTTTTTTTTAACCACTTTAAAATATCTTTGTTATGGGTGGCAAATCGAATCCCTACACCGCCTGGAATAATCAAAATACCTGCAGAAATTTCGTCATTAAAACTGAGCATAGGTTGAAGGCTTACATCTTGAGTACTGGTAACATGTTTACCATCGGTTGTAATAATTTGTAATTGATAATGCTCAGGCAATAAACCAAACATGTGTAATGGACCTAATGCATCGAGTAGTTCAAATTGTTCAAAAAGCAATACAGTTACAGTTTGTCGTATGGTCATTGTATATGCCTTATAATGAATGAGATGTTATTAGTAATAGTCTAATTAGCCATGTTTGATTGTGTTGTAGATGATAATTTGGCTTTTATAATTGCATTATGAGGATAATGCTTGTTATTCAGCCGCGAATGATTACAATCAGCCCCCTGTTTAAAAATGGCTCAAAATATCAGCTGACACGATTATGAATAGAAAGAAAAAAATTAACGAAACGTTAAAAAAGAGAATGAAGAAGGCGAATGCTAAGCTAAATAAAAGCACTAAGCCTCGTTATATTTCTAAAGCAGAACGTGCCACGCTTGATGCAGAAGCAGCACTGGTTGCTGAGACTGTAGATGTTGCCTCTGATGCTATTGCCGATGTCGATACTGAGTCTGACGTTAAGTAAATAGCGCAACAAACATTCACTTTATATTCTAAACAGAAATATGATTTTGGTCGTTTTTCTGTTTTTTCGCATCATGCCTATAATTATAGATAGGATGATTGCTTGCTTGTCATTTAGATGAGCAATCTACTACGCTACTGTGCGTTTAATTTATACAAAGAGAGATGCTATGAGTTTTGCCTCTTTAGGCCTATCCGCCCCAATTCTTGAAGCCGTTGCTAAGCAAGGCTACGAAACACCATCCCCAATTCAAGCGCAAGCAATTCCCGCGATTCTGGAAGGCAAGGATGTCATGGCGGCGGCACAAACGGGTACAGGCAAAACAGCAGGTTTTACATTGCCGCTACTAGAAAAATTATCTGGTGGTCAACCTGCTCGTTCACATCATATTCGTGCACTTATTCTAACGCCAACCCGTGAGCTTGCCGCTCAAGTTGGTGAGAATGTTGCAAAATATAGCAAAAATTTACCAATCAATTCAGCGGTTGTATTTGGTGGTGTAAAAGCCAATCAACAAATTAATCGTCTACGTCAAGGTGCTGATGTTTTAGTGGCAACACCTGGTCGCTTAATGGATCTACACAGCCAAAATGCAGTTAAATTCCGTGATGTTGAAATTTTAGTATTAGATGAAGCTGACCGTATGTTAGATATGGGCTTTATTCGTGATATTCGTAAAATTTTAGCGCTATTACCAAAGCAACGTCAAAATTTACTGTTTTCAGCAACATTCTCTGATGACATTCGTGCGCTGGCTAAAGGTTTAGTCAATAATCCGATTGAGATTGATGTTAACCCACGCAACCAAACGGCACCGACGGTTAAGCAGTGGATTTTCCCTGTTGATCAAAAGAAAAAAGCAAACTTATTAACTAAGCTGTTAAATGAGCGTAAATGGAAACAAGTACTAGTGTTTACTAAAACTAAACACGGTGCTAACCGATTAGCGACTCACTTAGAAAGCCGTGGTATTTCATCTGCTGCTATTCACGGTAATAAGAGCCAAGGCGCACGTACGAAAGCACTGGCAAACTTTAAGTCAGGCGACGTTCGTGTACTTGTTGCAACGGATATTGCTGCGCGTGGTTTAGATATCGAACAATTGCCACAAGTGGTTAACTTTGAATTACCACATGTTGCTGAAGATTACGTTCACCGTATTGGTCGTACTGGCCGTGCTGGTTGTGTTGGTGAAGCAATTTCATTAGTTTGTGCTGATGAATTTGGTGACTTGATTGCAATTGAACGCCTAACGAAGCAAATCTTAGATCGTGAAATTGTTGAAGGCTTTGAACCGTCAATTAATCTACCAGTATCACGATTAGATACGCGTCCATTAGTGTCTAAAAAGCCAAAGAAAGCGCAATCATTTTCAGCAAATGGTGAAAAACGTCCGCGTTCGAATGGTAAACCAACAACGCGTCGTAAACCAACTGCACGCAGTGATGATGCTCCACGTACAGAAGGCGCCAAGCTGGCACGTAAGCCTCGTCCTACTGATGCAAATCCTAAAGCAACAGATGGCAAGCCACCTCGTCGTACGCCTCAGCGTAACCGTAAGCCAGCAGTAACAACTGCAAACTAAAAGTGTTTAACGGTTGAATGAGCCGGTTTAGTTAAGCTCAACAATAAAAAACCAGCGTGTAATGATGAATAATCATAACGCTGGTTTTTTTGTTTAAAATATAAAGGTTAGTTTCTTAGTGACAACGTCACACAGGGAATAGCATGGTCAGTACTATAGCCATCTTCATCAAAGCTACTGTTAATTAAATGCTTGTTTTCAGTATGATAATCACTGACTTCAAACAGTGAACCTAAGAATTGAGCATTAAATTCTTGTGATAATAAAATGTAATCAAGCACCGAGGTTTTAGCACCAAAATAGTGAGTCGGTGGGCGAGACAGGTTAGGTTGTTCAGTGTGTTGAGTAAACAAATTCCAGCTATCATAAAGACGGTAATAGCCAATTAAGCGTTCAATATCACTATCAGACATCCCAAAAACATTGCCTGCTATCAGTTGTTCTAAACATGAGCTTGAAATTTCATCATTGAAATCACCCATTAATAACATTGGGCGCGTGCTTGATTCACGTTGTTTTAGTATTGCTAATAATAATAAATTCGCTTCTGTACCCCGTAACATCGCTGAGCCCCAACTGCCTAAACGCTGGCCGACAAAACGCGATAATGCAGTATCGGATGGTACGATCGTATTGGGCAAAGGATCATCAAATAATGAACGCTTTGATTTTAAATGCGTGACATAGCAATCAGTTAAGCCAACGTGAGGGATGTCAATCGTGACTCTTAGTGGTTTTCGGCTAAAGTGAAAATCATGCAAACCGAGTAATGTTGCCGCTTGCTGATCTGCTGTAACTGTTGCGATTTCAGTGATTGGAAATTTTGAAGCAATGGCAACAACAGGGCTACGGTAAATAAAATCATCAATCACTGTGGGAGAATCAATCACCGCATAATAAGGGTAACCCGCTTTTTCCAACAGAGATTGTAGACTCTCGCTACTGAATACTTCTTGAAAACCAATAATATCGGGTTGGTTTTTATCAAGAAATCGTGTTATCCATGCCTGCTTTTTATGCCATTGTTCCGTGGTGTAAATATTTTGGAAATCATAATAAGCCATGGGGGGCTCAAGATAGTTTAACAAGTTAAAACTGGCAATTTTAACCGTAGGTACGGGCACTTCATAAGAAGGTTGATTAACGTTTGGCACACTACACACTCTCTGTAAAATAATCAGCCGAAGTGTATGATATGACTAGGGCTTTGTGATTACGCTAATTTATTGATATGTAGCATACCAGAGTGACACGTTAATAACAGTGATGCTTTATTGTAATAAAATTAATTAAATAATTTATGGATATTAGCTTTTGGTGTTTTAGCGAATTTTTGCATTAATGCAAATGGTATATCGCTAATGCTATATTGCTGTTTCATGTCGTCAATCATCGCGAGCCATAAACGTGCTGTCATTTCAGAATCGGCTAACGCTCGGTGAAATACACCATCATGGTGAATGTGTTTATATTCAACTAAAGTGCCAAGTTTATGATTAGGGGCATGTTGATATAACCGACGTGCAATGAGCATTGAACATGCAAACTGATCGCTATATTCACGACCAATTAATTCAAGTTCAGCATTAAGAAAACGCTGATCAAAAGACGCATTGTGTGCGACAAGATTTGCATCCCCAATAAAATCGGCAAATTCGGCCATGACATCTTCACAGCAAGGAGCAGTGCGGAGCATATTGTTACTGATACCAGTATAGTTTTCGATAAAACTACTAATACGAAAGCCAGGGTTCATCAGTTGTTGAAAATGTGCGACAACATGACCATCCTCAAGTTTAACCGCACCAATTTCTATCGCGCGATCACCTTGCGTTGGTGAAAGACCCGTAGTTTCAAAATCGAGTACGATAACGCTATTTGCAGAACGAGAATTAATCATTTTTAAATCTTTAGCAGTAATAAGACGAGTATTGTATCGTTATCGCATGGGTTGTAAATCGTAGCGTGTTAATTTTATAATATTATTAGTGGTTAAATAATCAGCAGTTACAGTTGTATATGCCATCTATAAATTTTTATAGCACATTATATGCTTTATAGAAATCGATCTGATGTTATTATTTGAACGTTGGCGAATTCTCGCCCCTGATTATGAGCCAATTAAACGTTCTATGAAAAAAATACACCGCCACCAGATACGCGATCACAAACAAGAAAAAGCCTTATTTATTCGTCGAGCGATCCAAGCTTTTATTGGTATTCTTATTTTAACCTGCGTATTAATTGCTAATCTTTATCATTTGCAAGTACAAGATTATAGTGAATATAAAGCACGTTCTAATAATAATAGTATTAAATTGATCCCCGTTGCGCCCAATCGTGGTCGTATTTATGATCGT
>SAMEA5043655__coassemble_86_pt1 | contig 22120 bp, 12 predicted proteins | sample SAMEA5043655__metabat2_low_PE_001 | metagenome-assembled genome bin SAMEA5043655 (sample SAMEA5043655) | Gadus morhua
GATTTCTTTAGTATTGGCTCCAACGATATGACCCAGTATTTATTAGCCGTTGATCGTGATAATGCCAGCGTATCAAAACTGTATAACAGCTTAGCCCCTGCTTTCCTGCGCTTATTGAAGCAAGTGGTTACTACCGCGCATACTCATGGTAAATGGGTAGGCTTATGTGGTGAGCTTGGCGCAGACAGTAAAGTATTGCCATTATTAGTCGGTGCAGGTCTTGATGAAATCAGTATGAGTGCACCGAAAATTGCCGCCACCAAAGCACAATTAACCGAGATAAACTTCGCAGATAGCCAAACGTTATTTGCAGAGGCATGTGAGTGCGCCACTATTGAAGAGGTTGAAGCTCTACTTGAACAGCGCCACGCTCAAGCACAAGTTAAACCAATATTAGTTCAGCAATGTGTATTTAAAGCCGCAGATTTTGCTAACAAAGAAGAAGTGATCCAAGCACTGGTCGGTAACTTGGGTATTCAAGGCCGTACAGATGAAGTGTATAAGCTTGAAGAAGATGTCTGGGCACGTGAAGCAGTATTCTCTACCGGTTTAGGGCATGGCTTTGCAATTCCACATACTAAATCTGATCATATTCGTCATTCAAGTATCAGTATTGCGCATCTGGATAAGCCGATTGATTGGATGTCAGATTCTGGTGAAGTTGATTTCGTTATCATGCTAACGTTGAATAAAGACCAAGGCGATCAACACATGCGCATCTTTGCAGGTCTTGCCCGCAAACTTATTCATGAAAGTTTCCGTGATAGCTTACGCCAAGCGGAATCACCAGAGGCAATTATTGCGATTATTACCGAACAAATTGGTTTATAAATCTCAACACAGCAAAAATCAGATAGCTAAAAATCAGTAAGATAAAATAAAAATAGCCCCGTAGTTGCCATTAAAACAGCAACGACGGGGCTTCGTTATTTTACGCTACTCGCCTATTACTGTCGCAACACATCAAGCGGGAAATTATCACTAGTGTCAGGTTGCTGATCATTATCATCATCAAGATCTTGTATATCAGGAATAGTATCGTTATCGCTATCTGTCAGATGAGTACGTGTAATTATCTCATAGGCAATACCACCATTGGCTTGGTTAGCATTGTCATCAAGTTGCATCACATCCAATTGATAAATACCACGGGTATTATCGGTAATTTCCATTGGATCAGCTTTAAACAGCAGTTTAACTTCCCCTTCATTTAAACCTTGATTATTAGGGGTCACAACAGCATTTAGATTACGAATAATATGCGGCAATTGGGTGATCGTTTGCCATTCATCATTACCGGTAAAGTTAACTAAATTGATCTGTAATTGGCCACCTTGTTGTAAAAACCGTTGCTGCTCTGCGGTACCAATTTGAAGAATGATCGGGTTACTATCTTTAGTAATACTACGGGCAATAAAGTTGATTTCTTGAGTTAAGTTGGCTAATAAATCCACCACATTCATATTACGCCACGCAATATTATTATTATAACGGGTATTATAATTAATATTATTGGTTTCAGGATTGGTCATTGGATCTTGTGGATTAACCAAGCGAGCAATTAAGCAGTAGTGTCCCGTACTTGGTGGCGTCCACCCTACTGTTGCCGCTATATCAGCACCTACGGCTAAACTACCAATCGTATCTGTGCCTAATAAGGTCCAATCTGCTGGCCATGATAATCCCGTCGCTGCGTGTGCCCAATACACTTCAACCGTGGTATTAAAGGCTGTCGCAGCACCGCGATTTTTAACATTGACATTAATCTCATTCGGTTGACCATACTCTGGGTTTTGATGACCGCCAGTACTCCCCACCGTGGTACGATTCCAAATGGCTTTACTGCGCCACATACTCTGCCCAACCATATTCGCATCAGGTTCATTACCGGTATCTGGGGCGGTGCCAGTGTAATCATAATGGGTATCTTCAACCCACACATCAGCAGTAACATCACAAGCCGCTGGAATAGCAAAGCCATTAGTAACACTTAGACTATTATTACTGACCGACGTCGCATCAACACCTAAACCAAAATCAGCAAACGCTTGCCACACTAAACACACATCTTCACCAGAGTAATTATCAATCGCCGCTTGAATAACGCCATCACGAGTATCAATAAAGCTTGGTGAACAAATAGTATTTTTTAACCCTTCAGTGAAATATAACAACGCGCGCTGATTACCACTGCCACCGACGGCATTATACAAGTCGCTATCAAACCCATGTTCATTCACCAATGCCCAATACACTTCCCAACCCGCCTGCGCCCATACTGAGCCGATACCATGCGGCACTGACATACCAGATGTAATACTTTCATAGGTATAATTATTAATCGCAGGATCGGTACTGTATTGTTGCGGACGAATGCCTGCCCCTGTTATTGGTTGTCCTAATACATAGGTTCCCATACCACGCGGATCGGCACCTGTCATACCTGCAGGATGGGTTAACATGATGGCGTATAAATCACTGATCCCTTCTGAAGGACGCTGATAATTACTTAAGCAATTCACATTCGTCGGCCCACCAACTAAACGATTAGAAATACCATGGGCATATTCATGCACAATAATCGCACCATCATAATCACCATCACGATCAGGGGTAGTTAAATTCCATAAATACATTTGCATTCGAGGTCGGCTGCCATCTGCGGGGGTATAGAAATTAGCATTGTTATAGCCACCACCATCTTGTGCTTCAGCACGAACATCATCACCGCCAAGTCCTGCGCCACCATATTGATTGACTTGAAAATTACCCGATGCCTGATCAAAGCCATACAAATAAGTAATATCGTGAATAATATTATTCCAGTAAAACAAATTAGCGGTAGCAGCATAACTACTGTCAGCTGGCGGTAACGCTAAATCCAATGGAAATAAACAATTAAGCCCAGCACCACAATCAGGCTCAGTCCCTGTTGGTGAGCCACTATTATTTGAGTCATTATACGCATGAACGTTATTACCGCGCATAATGGTATATTCAGCGCCAATGCTGGCATCGAGATCATGCCATTGCCATGGTGAACCCGGGCTTGCTGCTGGATTGGTCATTGTTTGACGCGCATTCAGTGGCGTGGCGTGATTTGGCGATTCAACTGGAATAGGGAAAGCTTCATAGCTGTCACTATCAACTTGGTCAAAGAATGCCAGTACATCACCATTTTGAGCATCCACCAGCATTTGATAAACATGACGTTGGTCGTGGGTAAATAGAATAAAGCTCCATGCTAGACGTAATTGATCGCCTTTGACGGGAAAATACACCAGTGTGGCATCAATTGGTTCTTTCGAGGCGGTCGTTGCCGTTAACGTGGTTTTTTGATCGTCACGACTAAGATCTTCACTGTCGATCTTTGGCTGATGAATCAGGTTGATCCCGACTTTCCTCGCACCATTAATGATAGCTTGTTGTACTGAAATCACTGGCGTTGCTTTGTTAACAATGACCTGATCAACCGCAGGTGAAAAATCATTGTTAATACTTAAAATACGCCCATCTCGATTGACATTGACTTGCAGTAAAGCATTAAAAATATCACGCCCATAACGTTGTTGCTGAAAGTAATACCGTTGTGAACCAGTGGCTTGGGTTTGGCGAACTTGCTGAATCACATTAGTAAGATCGGTATCGGATAACCGCAATAAGTCACGCTGCTGATGAAGAAAGTCCATTACCACCGTTGCTGTCGATTTAGCAGGCTCCGCTTCAGTTAAATAACCCGTTTTATTATAGATAACCCGCGCGACACCGGTTTTTTTATCGTAATCCACATTCAGAGTCGGTAGGCGTTGACTTAATGTCGTTTGAGCATTTACCTGTGTGGTGGTAGGAGTAATATTTACATTGGCAGTTGAAGCGACTCGCATATCATAATTAGCCGTTTCAATATGATCGGTGGTGTCTTGTCGTTGGGATAAATATAAATCAACGTTATTAATACTTAATGGTGCCGCCGTCACTGCTTTTTGCACCATAAACCCAATTGCTTGCGCTTTAATATCATGCGCACCAACTGTAGTGGTAAAGACCAACGCACCATCGGTGGTAAAAGCATCTTCTCCTGTAGTGCCTATAGGGATTGAAGCATCATCAATATAGACTTCAGCACCTTTAATTGGGTTACCATTGGTATCATAGACATTGACTATAAATTGAGCATTTAACGCGGTACTCACATCAACTTCTGAATCATTAAACGTCACTTGGCAGCCAAGAGTTTTATCTTGTTTGGCTAAAACAAAGTTATCCGATGTACAGCTGGCAAACGCACTAACAGCGGTCTGACTACTATCATCAAAGAATTTAAGCGTTAAATACAATGCTTCACTATTTGCATCTGCAAAACTTAAATTTAATGGCACTGTCACTTGATAAGCCGTATTGGTACTGGTTGGAGGATTAAATATAATTGCATCATCAAAGACGATCATACTATCAGGGTTAATCACTTTGAGTTGAGTACGTAAACTATTAAGCTCATTGACATAATTGACAATATTGGTAGGAATTTCAATGGTTAGATTAGTCGTATCGCCTTGAGAATTAAAATTAAATCTCGTGATCGCCATTAATGGCACAATGTCATACTGCAGGCTGGTGGTCGTGGCATCAATAACCAGTGGTGAATTAGCAAGTGCAAGCTTACCTAGATGTTTATTATCATCATAAAAATTGACCCCTAAATTATAATTACCAAACGCAATATTGAAATATAAGTCTGACCGTGATGTCGCAGGATTAATCGCAAACTTCATCTCGGCAGCACTATCAATCTCAATACCGATGATAGGATTATTCAACGCTAATAAATTTAATTGAGCAGGATCAATATTAAAAAATAGTTTTGCCATTTCAGGATTAATGGATATTTGAGTATCAATATTACCTAAAACAGGGCTGACCACCATATCAACCAGCGCATTATCACCCGTAACCTCGGTAGTAAACTCACCATAATAGGTTTGTTCATTATGCTGTAAATTAAGCACAAAATGATAATTAGCTGGCGTTAATCCTACCGTTGTTGCCGACGATATTTCAAAACTGTCTAAATCTAAGGACGCTTTCCAATCAAACTCTTCCGTCGTATTTTCATCTACATTAGTAACGGTTAACTTACCCACGACTAATATAGGTGCTTGTCCATTCTTAGCCGTTACTTGATTATTGTCATTTAAGATTTGGAACGCACTGAATTTAGGCGAGAAATCAACAGTCACCGCATCTACTTTTGAGCTGCTATCATTACAACCAATAATCGATAACAATAAACACAGTAAAACCCAATAATACAGCCTTTTCATAATGCGACCTTCTCTAATTTTTACTTATAACGTCAGCCAACCTGACATAAGATAAAATTATAGAGAGCGTAAATTATTGATTACGTCTTATTATAAAGACTGCCATTTAGCCATCCAAAAAGTATCGCCCTTACCTCACTATATAAATGCCCCAGATCTCATTCAGAACGTTCTAGCGTTTATTGGTTGTTTTACGGCAGCTTTTAGCTAGTTCATCTCGCAAAAATCATCAATTATTGTCATTAATAAATAGTTAGCATTTCCCTTAATTACTCCCACCGCTTAAATATAAGGAAAGAGTAATGCAAACAGGTTATTGGGCAGTTGATGCTTTTATTATTGCCAATATCACATTGTGGATCACTGTCTGCGGTATTTTTATCTATCAACAGTATTCCCACGGTGGATCATTGGTTAACCAATCAAATAGTAACCATTCAAGGAATATAAAATGACCCCTAAAACGCTTGGATATACCACGATGATTGTTTCTGCCACACTCATGGGCTGTGTTGGCTTATTTTCTCGAAATATTAATACCAGTGGGGATGTAATCGCATTTACGCGTATGTTGGTTGGTGCGATCTGTATTTTTGCCATTATGTTATACCAAGGTAAAGGTCAGCAAATAAAAAATATTAAACTGACCCCCGCTGTCATTACAAGTGGCGTCTGTTTAGGGTTATGTCTCGCCGCTTATGTTTCTGCGACCCAATATACAACCTTAGCCAATGCGGTATTTTTAATTTATACCGGCCCTGTTTTCTCAACTATTTTAGCGGCGATTTTCTTAAAGGAAAAAATATCCGCCTTAACAGCATCAATGTTAACCGCGGTATTTATTGGCTGTTTATTTATTATCGGCATTATTAGTTATACCCCTCAGACAGGGCTAACGTTGTCGCTGTCGTTTTCTAAAGAGAATATGGTCGGTGATATTCTGGGATTAATGTCAGGTATCGGCTATGGCCTGTATTTATTCTTTAGTCGTTACCGGACCGATATTGGATCAGACTCTCGCTCATTATTTAACTTTTCATTTGGTGCGATAGCAATTGCGATTTGCTTTGTTATTAATCCACCATCATTAGCAGCAATGGATGGCACCTCATGGTTATGGCTACTTTCAATGGGATTCTTTATTGGCTTTGGCGCATTATCACTATTAACCATTGCCGCTAAGCATTTAAAAGCTGCTGAACTGGCCTGTATTTCTTATTTAGAAACAGTGGTTGGAGCTGGGTTAGGTATTCTCGTCTTTAGTGAATCACTAACCGTTCTACAAGCCATTGGTGGTGTACTCGTTATCGGTGGTGGTATGGGAGAGATCGTGATTAATATCATCAAAAAACAGACATTATCTCATAAGCCGCAATCTCACAAACCCCATCCGCAATCATAAGGTGACACTATGAATACCTCACTCAACTGGGGCTTACTATTGGTGACCGTGACTATTATGGTCGGTTTAGCCCTTTACAGTAATAAAGTGATGCACAGTAGCAAGGGTGAGGGCGGTTTTTTATTAGCTGCTAACTGTTTAGGTCCTTTTGTTGGGGCCTCTACTATCGTTGCTACGGCCTTTTCGGGGTGGGGATTCATGGGATCCCCTGGGGTTGCCTATAAATATGGAGCGATTGAACTGTTAGGTAATTTTTTCTTTGCGCCCGCGATGATTTTAGCGGTCCTTTTTTGTGCGCGATTTCTCCATCAAAAAGCGCAAACTATGGGTACATTGACAATAGCTGAATATATTGCCGTCAGTCATGAGGGTCCACAAAGTGTAAAACGTATTACCCAAGCATTCTGTGCCATTATCACCATTGTGTTATTACTGATTTTTCTGGTGGGACAAATTAAAGCATTAGGGTTATTAGCAGGACAATGGCTCGGTATCAGTCAAACAACCGCCTCGTTTATTATGGTAGCGATCATTATTCTCTACACCTCTATTGGTGGGCTGGCTGCGGTTGCGTTTACGGATACTTTTATGGTACTCGGGATGTGTTTATCTGCCATTATTATTATGGTGACTATTTTTACAGATTTACCGCCACAGGTATTAATAGAACAACTTAATGCTATTGATAAAAACTTGTTAGATCCGCAAGATTCAGGCCCTTATGGAAGTAGTCGCTGGCATGTGTTGATGGTGCTGCCCTATGCGTTTATCTACAGTGCAACCCTGCCTTATATGTCGGTGCGATTTATGGCGTTTGCGAATACCACTAAATTGCATCATGTGGCCGCCTATATGACCCCAATGGCATGTTTATTAAGCCTTGTGCCTATTGTTGGGTGTTATATTCGAGTAAAAGTCCCCACCCTGACCAATCCTGACGATGCAATGCCCGTCTTTCTTACCCAATTCCTGTCGCCCTATTTATCTGCAATTGTTACTTTATTTATTTTATTTGCAATGAAATCAACCGCAAATTCAGTCTTACACGCTATTTCAGGGGCGGTATCGCATGATTTACGTCAGGCACTATGGCCACATTCATCACTGACGGCAAAGCAGCTATTATTACTTAATCGCAGTGCTGTGTTTGGGCTCGGTGGGCTCGGGTTTATTATTATGCTCTTTGCACCACCATTTATGTTGTCCATGCTAGCCATTTTAGGCTCGGGAACATTGATGGCGGCATTAGTCGCACCAACCTTATTAGCCCATTGGTTACCCGGTAATATTTATGCCGCACTCAGTGCATTAGTGATTGGTTTTTTTAGTGGGTGCTTATTGTTTGTTGAGTTTCATCTAGGCTGGGTTGAAGCCCCTCTTTATGCTTCATTATTAGCATGCTGCAGTTATGCACTAGTAGCAAAATGTAGCCAATATCAATTAATCGCTAATTATTTACGTTAGCCTAAACCGAGACATAAAAACAACAAGAGAATAATGTTTGCGTTATGCTCTTGTTGTTATAGCACAGCTTCGGTTTGCCATTGATGAAATTGTTTTTGCACTTGGCCTTGTATCGATTGTGAATGACCAATATTTTCCCGTAACGCAACGTGATTGGCTCGATAATGCCGAGGGGTGACATGCAATAATGTTTTAAATTTTTCATTAAAGTTTGATAACGATGAAAAGCCTACTTCTGCCCCGATATGAGCAATACTCCAATCTGTCGACACTAAATATCTTGCTGCTTGTTTCACCCGCTGCTCAATTAAATATTGCCGAAATGTCACACCAAGATGAGTATGAAAAAACCGCGAAAATGTACTTTCAGCCATGTGTAATTGCTGGGCAACAATAGTCACTGTCAGTGGTTCAGCAAGATTGGTGGCAAGATATTGCAGCACACTATCAATACGATTTTCAGTTCTTTTAGTGGTAGAAAAAGCAAGCTGATGGGTTTCTAATATTTGACTAGGTTGTGTTTTTGTTAATTGATCAAGTAACATTAATATATTAAGCAATTGCTTAAAATCAAAAGTATTCTCGATGTTATCCATGATCTCAAATAATGGGTCTAACCACTCACTTTCAAATAATAACCCTTGTTTTGCATGATCTAACATATTTTTTATTTTACTAAACTGCACACTATCAATAAACGTTTGGCCTAATGCATTTAGTCTAAAATGCAACACATCTCCTACACAAATCTTATTATTATCAATATTAACTTTAAATGGATTAAAAGGTGCTAATAATACTAATTGCCCTACGACTAATGGTGTTTGAGTTGATGATAAATGTAATATACAGCCATTTTGTTTAGGACGAATCAATATATAATCAGCGCCAAAAATAAAATTCTTATTTTCAGTTAATGGTTGTAAATCAAACATTAAAAATTTAGGTGTATTTGCTATTATCTTCTGATACATAATCCCCCCTTTTTTTATGCCTCCATTATTACCACTTTATACGACAGATCTAGATGGTTTAGTTGAAAGTGGGCGGCTATTCACTGACACTATATATCCTTTTTTTAAATATGTGATATACCATCTAAGTTTTTAAGTAATAACTGAAATAAGCATACTCATAATGCCATAAATATCATCCTTACTGATTGTTTTTTATTCTTCATAATAAAGAGTTGTAACAACCACGATAAATTCCACTCTCAGCATATAATCGACATTTATCGGCAGAACTTCGCTATAAAATGCATTTTAAAGGCGCATTATAAATGTATTGAAGAGCACAACATAAAGCCTTCAATAGCGAGAGGCAGCGACATAACACATTGTTAAATAACAATAATAAACATCTATTATCGGGCGTTAAATAAACAATGTGTCAATAAACACTGTTTCAATACAACGATTCGTTCTCATGGAGAATTGCAATGAGTATTTCTAACGACTTTTATCCTAATGCTTCTTTACCTCTTGAGCGTAAAGAATCCGGTGTACCTTATGTTAGACCTGGCTTACATGTTGAATCTTATAATGATTTTGATCCTCTTCGCCATGTCATCGTGGGTATTGCTGATAACCAACATATTCCAGAAGCTTGCCCTGCGAGTAATGAAAAAATTCCTGCAAACTCTCCAATGCGTGGCAGTAAGGCTGGTCGTCGTACTCAAGAATCTATCGATCGGGCTAATGAGTGTTTAAATGGTTTTGCTCAGATCCTTGAAAATCGCGGTATTATCGTCGACCGTCCAGGAGCCGTTGACTGGCATAATAGTATCAATACACCTGATTTTTCGATTAGTTCAGGCTTTGGTTGTATGCCACCTCGTGACTGCTTGCTTACCATGGGTAAAAGTATGTTAATGGCGCCGATGAGTTTTCGTAGCCGCTATTTCGAATATTTAGCATACACCGATCTTCTTCGTGAGTATTTTGAATCAGATCAACAATGTATGATCGAACAAGCACCACGCCCACGTTTATCAGATGATAGTTTCCGTATGGATTATGTCGCCGCCTATGAATATCTATCTGATGAAGAAACAATGGCACGTTCATTAAATAAAGAATACAGCACCAGAGAGACCGATATTTTATTTGATGCCGCAGATGTAATGCGTTTAGGGAAAGATATCTTTGTTCAACATGGCCTTACTACTAACTTAGCCGGTATTCACTGGATCAAGCGTAAATATGAACCAATGGGTTATCGTATTCATACATTAAGCTTTGCTGATAACCATCCGATTCATATTGATGCAACATTCTGTCCTCTACGCCCAGGACTCATGTTACTCAATCCACATCGACCATTATTTGCTGGCCAACGTGAAATTTTCGAAAAGAACGATTGGCAGATTGTTGAAGCCGTTAAACCTGCATGGGATAACCCTCCACCTCTTTGCTATTCAAGCACATGGTTATCAATGAATACATTAATCATTGATCATAAAACTGTCTGTGTTGAAGCCAGTGAAAAAGCCCAAATGGAGCAATTTGATAAGCTTGGCTTTAATGTTATTCCAGTCGATTTACGTGATGCTTATGCATTTGGTGGTGGTCTACATTGTGCAACGGCAGATGTATGGCGTGAAGGTAAATGTGAAGATTATTTCCCTAATCAATTTAGCGGATCACATAATATTGAGCATTGGGAATACTAATTAACGCCCCCATTTATACTCTTATATTCGCCTCTTAATCATTTCTTATTAAGAGGCTTTTTACATTATTTTTTATTACTAATCTCAAAAAACCAGCTCAAAAAAGGCTTGAAAACATCATCTAAGACTTTTATTTGTCAGTCACATATAAAGTATTCAATTACGTTCATCGAACTAAAAAGCAACCAAAATAAAATTCCTGAACACCATTTATATTTATAATGTTCCACCGAGTGATAAATAAAACGAACTTTCACCAGTCGATGTTTGACCGTAACTTAAATAAACTGGACCTAAAATAGAATCGACCGCAACATAAACACTACCCGCAGTGATTGCACTATTCCAACTCATTTCAGAACTGCGATCCCACACTCCTCCCTTTTCAAGCGAAGCGCCAACATAGACTGGTAATTTAATCGCACCAAAATTATTATCAATCACTCGATAACGATAAACTAAGCTGGTTAAAGCACTATAGCGTCCATTTAATTCATAACGATGATAACCCGATAAATTAAATAGCCCGCCAAGATCTTGTGCATAAATAGGCAATAAATTATCGGCATCTGAGCCAGCTGTTTTCATAGAAGCGACAACGGTATGTCTATTATATGTAAATGGTTTAATTATCGATAGCTTATAATATACTGTATCTCCGGCTTCCCGCTTACCAAAATCAGGTCGACGTAAGGTATTACTATAGCCAATTTCACTATTAAAATAAGAGCCGTTAGCGGGAAAGAAAAAGCTGTCTAAATCATCATAAGTCAGATCGAGATAGGGACCATACAAATCATAATTGTCTTTACGATCAATTGAAGAAAGAGTAATGCTACCCGTTTGAGCTTGATAACCTAACGTTAATGCCGCCCAAGGCTTAATATTCCATCCCATTTCGACATAAGCATTAGTTTGATTATATTTAGCATCAATATTTTTTAATTCATTTGCATTTAGATCATAATACGTAAAATTATCAAACCGACGAATTTCATTACTGGTTTCGGCACCAAAGGCAGTAAAAAAGTGTTGTTGATAATCGATTGGAAAATAAAATTCAGTGGTGATATTTTTCCAACTGCCTAATTGCCATTCAAGTAACCACTCTCCACCTTTATCAGTAAGATCGGTATAAATATATTGAGCACCAAATGAAAAATCAGAACGACTTTCAAAGTCATCTTCAAATGCGAGACTAAAGTTTAAATATCCAGGTCCCCAAGACTTTTCATTAATATCCATAATAAGAATATTTTTATTGTTTTTTTGTTTTATTGAATAATTAATTCGCCCATAAATATCTTCACTTTGTAAACGTTTTACCGCCTGTTCTAATTCATCGTTAGAAATCACTTTCCCTGTTTTTAATTCTAATTGGGATAATAATGTTTTATCGGGTAAATTAGTATTATTAATAATTTCGATATCATCAATAAAATAAGAATCATGAGCCGATAAATGTACTCGGCGAATATTTTTTTGTTTATTATATTCGGCATAATCTTGGGGAGATAACTGATAAGGTAATAAACGTGGTAGTGACGCTAATGTTATTTTTCGACCCGCTTGATAAGCTTGCTCAAGTTTATCAAAATCAGCTGCAGTCATGAACGAAACATTTGGTTGTAAATAAATATCACTTGGCTTCATTAAGCTTTTTTGAAAATCAGCACTGGCATTAGTCATATAAGTTGTTAATTGCGACACAATATTTAACGCACTGTCTAAGTCTTTTTTCGGCATTAAACTATCACGAAGATCTACCGCAATAATCACATCAGCACCAAGCTGTTTGGCAACATCAACGGGCATATTATTAACAACCCCGCCATCGACCAATAATTTATTATCTAAATGAACAGGTTTTAACGCGCCAGGTACGGTCATTGAAGCTTGCATTGCAGTAGCTAAATGGCCAGACCCAATGACAACAGGTGTGACTTTAGTAATATCCGTCGCAACACTACGATAAGGAATAGCTAAACGATCAAAGGTTTTTAGTGCGGGTAGATTATTGGTAAGCTGACGTAAAATAACCGCTAAGCCTTGTCCTTGAAAAGCACCAGGACGAGATTTAAACTCACCATCAATATCTAAACCCAAATCGGTATGTAATTGATAAGTATCATTTTGTTTTTTTCTACGTAACGATAAATCATTACGACTCGCGCGATCTATATAACCAGTGTTCCAATTAGTCTCAAACGTACGTTGTTTAACTTCTTTCGCTGAAAGTCCCATCGCATACATACCGCCAACATAAGCTCCCATACTGGTGCCTGTAACGATATCTACGGGAATACGGTTTTCTTCTAGCACCTCAAGCACGCCAATATGGGCGGCACCTTTAGCACCACCACCGCTAAGCACTAAACCAATTTTAGGACGCTCAATAACGGGACGATCTGCTGCTGCAGCATAGACATTAGCAGTCGGTGTACTAATAATAATACAAAATAAAACACCGCTAAGATCCTTTTTACTGAACAACATCGTCTAACTCCGTTAACAATAATACTTAGTAACACGTAATACAGATCCGCTATAACATGCTAACTCTTTGATGTTTATTAAAACAAAAAGAGAGTCTATAAGCACTCTCTTTCTTGATACTTCGCAGATTATATACCTTTCGCTACATCATCTAATGCGCTTAATACTTGATCGGTAATATGACCTTCATGGACTAATTTACAAACCTTACGGCGCACAGCTAAACCTGATATTAAGCGCTCAATGGACAAATGACGCTCATCTTGACGGCTATTATACAACTCAACCGTTTTACTTAAGGTCTCATAGCTGACGCGTTCACCCGCAACATGAAGCCAATCAAGCTTCTCTAAATAGCCATGACACTCTTCTGTAATTGTCGTCGCTGGATGCCCTGTCATTGCCGATAATGCCGTTATACTGCGTTGTAGCGCTTCAGAAGAGGTGTATTTAGATAAAACGATGGTGAGCTCATCCGCGTTAATTTCAACTAAATGCTTACGTAACTTAATTCGACGCCCTAAACGACCACGAGGACGTGGTTCTTTACGTTGAATAGGTTCAAATTCACCATCAATAATCGCTGATAATTGATCCAATGCTTGTTTGGGCATAATCTCATTACGTAATGGATTCGGCATTGTAGGTGCCATATTACGCTTGCCTTCATTGGTTGTTTTTGCGCGAGAATAACGAATAACTTCTTCGGCATCAGATTTAATATCAATCCGATAATCAGTATAACGCTTATCAATTTCTTCAGCAGAAATGGTTAAGTGATAGCCCCATAGATTCACAGCAAACATGGTTTCTGTCACTTTTCCTTCCGCTAATTTTTTCAATTCACGAATAATATCTGAAGAAAAACGACGCCATTCAATATTCCTTGCAAGCTTTTGATTCAATTCACTTAAAAGCATTGAATCAACCACTCTACGAGACATTCTACTTCTAAAAAATGTGTACAGTTGAAACACTAAAGTATGTTGACGTAAAATCTCGGGTGGAAATAAGAAAAAGTAATCACGCGTTAATAATTCATCAAAAAAGGAAGGTTCCCAAACCAGAATATACAGATTTGGTTTGATTCGAATCTCACCATCTTCACCTTCTTGAGGGGCCTCTTCTGATGCTGTAATGGTACGCGCGATAAATCTAAATCGATCACTTTTAAAACCTTCTGGCATGTTTTCACTTAGCCAACGGCCAGTTAGTTCATGTAATTGAAAGTCAGTGAATTCAATACGATCAATACTTTCGCGAATTGAATCACGCGCAGGTCCACTGTCTTTTTTACCGCGTAATGCCAATATATCGGTAATGTATACAGGGGTTTTATTTGCCATTGATCGTAGTTGAATTTCATAATCAGCAAGATGATGATCATGGTATTGTACTGTTAACGTAAACAATGCAAATAAGGTCATAAGATCATCAACAGTCATGATCGACTTTGACGATCGTGTTTCAATGATCGCTTTAGTACCACTGATCGCCACCATCGCTTTTTGATAACTTTTTTTAGTACGTGGTGGTGCTAAAGCCTGATCAATGATACCAGCCCAACTGGTGGGTGATACCACAATTTGATCGGCTTCATCTGGCATTGACGGCGGAGTGCCCAAACCATATTCAGTCAGTAAACGACGATTAACATGATTTTGGGCTAATGCTTTTGAACGTTTTTGTTTTTCACGTTGCTTAAATTGTTCAGAAAGTAAACTTCCAGTGCCAAGTTGAGAAATGAGCAATGCTGGATTAATAAAGTGATGTAACATTGTTTTGCCAGCTAAACCTTCTTCAAAGCGCACCGGTTGTTGATTAAATAAACCAACAGTAACGGCGGCTCGTAAGCGTTGCTGAATAGCGGCTCGTGTTAATTGCCCTTCTGTCGCTTCGATAAGTTCTGTTGTTGAAACCATACCATCTTGGGTTGATAGGCCACGTAATGAAATAATATTCAATAGCTCAATAATACTTTTGGTTACACCTTTAAAATGTTGGTACTGAGGTAACCAGTCTACCAAATTTGCTGGGATCACAAATAAATGACCATCTTTGTGTGATCTTGGTGCTTCGATCAATATTTTATCAATCGGATTTTTTTTTGTATTTCGAGCGGAATTCATTTGTCATTAGCCGTAGAAGCATCATCTTTCCGTAAAGATTAATAGAAAAAGATCAATAAATAAAGTTTTTTATTTAATGTTTTTTAAACTGATCTTTATGATTAAAACTGATCTTATTGATAATATGATCTAATGATCAGGTGATTTTTTTACATGTAACATATTGTTTATAAATGATATTATTTAAAGTGGTATTGGAACGATGATCAATGTAAAGACAGAAGCATGATCATATAGAGATTGAAAGCATGATCATCATAACGGTGGAACGATGATCATTAGTAAGTTGAAAACATGATCATGATAAAGTTGAAAGCATGATCATCATCAGTTATCACCTTTTCCACAATGTTATCCACAGTGCGAGTAGAAAGAGGTGTATTTGCAGTACTGAAAGTGACGGTTCATACAAGATGATGCGCTTTTAGGGCTGGAAAGATGATCACCGTAGCGTATTTTCAATTTTTAAGCGGCTATTTCATACCTAAATATTCATTTCATCGTTAATTTTAAGTTGAGTTGACACTTTATTGAAATGACATTCGACGTAAAAAGGCTGCTGAATATCATTTATCTGTTGTTGGATTAATGATCATCAGTCTCTATGTGTATTTCAATCTTCTGTTATCGGTTAACAGTCGTCTCTATTTTATCATTTGAATCTGATCTTTATCTCTCTCAGCCCTTATTGAATAAGCATTCTCCGTAGTTAGACCTCTATTTTACATGCTTCCGTAGTGTTTAATATACCTGCCTGATTATGATTGCCACTCTTGATCATTTTTCCGCTATTAATATGATTAAAAGACACTGTAAATACGCTTATTTTACTGTTTATTAGCTCTTGATCATCGTTTCATATTTTGTTTATTTTCAATGGAACAATGATCAAGTACCAGTGCTTTTTTTTGAGAGTGTAAGACTTAATTTCAGGTTGTTTTTTAGATTATTCACCGTTATTTCCTATTTTAGGCTGATTTGCTAATGAAATTGAGTAATTTCATTAGCATTATTATATTATCAACATAATATCCATTTTTGATATTGAAATAACATCCCCCGTAAAATGTCCCCTCTTTTTCATTGTTCCGATGAAAATAGCTCATATTCTGATTTACATTGTAAACTTGTGACGTTGTAACATTTTCACAGAATAACTTTTCTTGGGTAATTAGTTAGATGATGAAGCTAGATTTAAGTCTAAAAAATGTAAAAATTTATGCTTTTTGCATTAAATCATGTTTTTATGTGATAATAATGTCACATGTTTTTGTTCAGCTTTTTATTGTTTATGTTGCTGTTTATTGTACAATATAAACAGTCAATCATCATGGCGTAGAGTAATAATGAATAGGGAACAGACGATACAAAATTTGCTCAACATTGCAGAGCAAACTAAACAAGTACAAGCCGATCGTATTGAAATTGTTTTAGAAGAGCGTCGTGACGAGGTTTTTCCACCAATGTCAAAAGCATTAATGGAAACGCGTTCAGGCTTAACGCGCCGAAAGTTGGATGATGCAATCTCACGAATGGAAGCTACGGGTCATCAATTTACTAAAAATAAAGCTAACCATTATTCAATAACCCTTGAAGAAGCTCATCAATTAATGGCTTCTGCAAAAAAACCAGCCTTTTATGAGCGAGAAGGTGCTGGACGTAAACCTTGGGTAGTGAACGTTCAGAATCAAAAAGGTGGCACTGGAAAATCAATGACGGCAGTGCATATTGCTGCGTGTTTAGCGTTAGATTTAGATAAACGGTACCGTATTTGCCTTATTGACCTTGATCCTCAAGGATCTTTACGTTTATTTCTTAACCCTTTGATCAGTATTGGCAAACAAGAAACTATTTATTCTGCTGTCGATGTGATGTTAGATAATGTACCTGAAGGTGTGTTAACGGATAAGCATTTTGTGATGGATAATGTGGTTATGCCAACCCAATATCCAAACCTTAAAACCATAGCAGCGTTCCCTGAAGATGCGATGTTTAATGCTGATGCATGGCAAGATTTAGCCGTAAATCAAGATCTTGATATCGTTCGTTTACTGAAAGAAAAGGTGATAGATCCTATCGCAGATGAGTTTGATATCATCATGATTGATACCGGTCCCCACATCGATCCTTTGGTATGGAATGCAATGTATGCATCTAATGCACTGATTATTCCTTGTGCAGCAAAACGTTTAGACTGGGCATCAACAGTTAACTTCTTTCAGCATTTACCTACTGTTTATGAGATGTTTCCCGAAGATTGGCACGGATTAGAGTTTATTCGTTTAATGCCAACCATGTTTGAAGATGATAATAAAAAACAAGTTTCGGTATTAACAGAAATGAATTATTTGTTACGTGAGCAAGTAATGATGGCAACAGTACCACGCAGCCGTGCTTTTGAGACCTGTGCCGATACTTATAGTACCGTTTTTGATCTTACTGCTGCTGAATTTGAAGGGGGAAAAAAGACCCTTTCAACCGCTCAGGAAGCAATTCAACGAGTGGGTCTTGAATTAGAACGTGTTATGCACAGCCACTGGGCAAACTTGAACGAGGAGTAATTGACAGATGGCAATTAAAACTACAGATCTTAATGCACGTTTGTTTGGTAAAGCAGATAAACGTCGTGCGACGAACGTTACAGAAGCACAAACAGCAGCTCGTGATAAAGCGGCTGTTATTGAATTAGCTGTTGCGGGTGAAGATACTGTTGCGTTTGAATTAGTAAAAGTAAATGCAGATGATGTCAGTACTCAAACCATCGTTTTTGCTGAAAATGCGCGTGAACAAGCGTTTTTAAATGAGCATGCTTTAGCTGATATTTTAGTGACATTAAAAGATCGTGGTCAGCAATACCCAGCAGTGGGACGTTGGCTTGATGATGGGCGAATTGAAGTCTTAGACGGTAGTCGCCGTCGTATGTCTTGTATTATTGCTCATAAAGATTTCTTAATTTATGTCGCAAAAGGTATCAATACTGAACACGCTAAGTTCCTATCAGATGTTGCTAACGCGCATAAGCCATTATCATTGTTTGAACGTGGCAAAGAGATGCAGTCGTTGTTAGACACCGGTAAAGTAGCTGACCAGAAAGAATTGGCTAAGTATTTACAATGCAGTGAAGCATTAGTCAGTGGCGCATTAAAAGCGGCCAGTTTACCGATGGAATTATTAATGGCTTATCCAAGTGTTGGTGAACTTGGTCGTCCGACGATTGTGAAACTTCATCGTATTTTCTTTGGTTTGAACCATGAACAACAGCAACACATGATTGCTGATTTAAGTGGTGATAATGCGTCATTGTGGAAAACAATCAATGCGCAAGGAATTAGCCGTATTACCCGTGAAGTGACGGGAAAACTAGAGCAATTAGGTGAGCAATTACATCCTAAAGTTGTTATTGATAAACCGACATCACAAGATTTAATTAAGGGTAAAGTCTCTTATATGCGTGATGGTGATAAGTTGCAGCTTAAATTGAAAAAGATGAGTGATCGTCAAATTAATGATGTATTGGCTTATTTAAATGATTATCTAAAGTAATTAATGGTTTATTTTGCTTAATAAGAACCACGCTATATGCGTGGTTTTTTTATGCCTGTGATGGCTGTGTTATGATCTGTCTGTCATTTATTCATGGATCTATTTATGTCGGTGCAGTTAGAGACTTTATTTGCTCAACTTCAACAGCAGCTATCACAGCATTTTTGTCGTCAATTAGTGGTATTAGAAGGTAGCTTTGAATGGGCTGCAACCGGTGCTGTGATTATTGGTAAACACTTTTCACAGCGGTTGTGGGCTGGTGATAATGCACCAATGTCATTTACATCATCATCGTTTAAACAGTCGAAGCAATGGCTTGGACAAGAGTTTGATATGGTGGTTATCAATGCACTTGATGGTATCAATGCTGATAGCTTAGGAGCGCTTTCTGGCACAATTAGAGGCGGTGGTATATTAGTTATTATTGCCCCACCAACATGGCGATTAAGTCATGTTGCAACGCCGTTCTATCAACGTTTAGGTCGTTTATTTTCCAGCCCAGAAGTGATGCTTATCCAGCAATCACAGCCGCTACTATTATCGCCTTCTGTTGCAGCGCTTGCTGATGTTATGTTGCCGCCAATATTTAGCGATATAAACACTCAGCGTTGCTGTTTAACCAGCGGCCAATCTGAAGCTGTCGATGCGATAATTAAAGTTATCACAGGGCATCGTAAACGGCCATTAGTGCTATCTGCTGATCGGGGGCGTGGAAAATCAGCAGCGTTAGGTATTGCCGCCGCAGAATTATTACAAACTCGAACGATTAAAATTGCCGTTACGGCCCCTTCATTTGCCTGTGCTGAAACAGTGTTTAAACATGCTCAATTACGACTTGCGGCAGCTGAGCAAACACATCGTCATCAATTGCATGTAGGGGCGAGTCGGCTTGAATTTGTGGCAGTCGATAGGATTGTGAATGAAGCTTCAAATTTCGATTTTATTATTGTTGATGAAGCGGCGGCAATCCCTGCAGCTATTTTAACTGATTTGCTTGGCCGTCATAATCGATTAGTTTTTGCGACAACGATCCATGGTTATGAAGGTACAGGACGTGGCTTTGAGATTAAATTTAAACAACGATTAACTGAAAAAATGCCGCAATGGCGCAGTTATTGTCTAGAGCAACCGATAAGATGGGCGATAGGTGATCCACTTGAAGCTTGGATTTTTAAAGCATTATTACTCGCAGCGCAAGCCCCTAATGTTCGTGTAATAGAGGCGGCTCCTGCTACAGTATCGATTGATTATGCGGTGTTAGCTGCAGCACAACTGGCTGTCAATGAAGTATTATTAAACCAACTTTTTGGGCTATTAATTAATGCCCATTATCAAACATCGCCAAATGATATTCAGCAATTACTGGATGATCCTAATTTAACTCTTATTGTTGCATTACAAGCAGAGGTTATTATTGGCTGTTGTGTGGTCTCTAAAGAGGGGGGATTTGACCCGGAATTAGCGCAATTAGTGATGCAAGGTAAGCGTCGTCCACAAGGGCATTTGTTAGCGCAATCATTAGCTGCGCATTTAGGTTATGCCATCGCAGCTGAGCAGCATTGTTATCGTATATTGCGTATTGCTGTGGCAGATGGCTTCCAGCAACAAGGTATTGGTACGCAATTAATTGAGACGGTATTGCAACAGGCGATGAATGAAAACATTGATTATATTGGTACAAGTTTTGGTGCTGTTAGTGAGTTAGTTGATTTTTGGTCACATTGTTTATTGCGTCCATTGCGGCTGGGTATCACGAAAGATGCTGCCAGTGGCCATCATTCATTATTGTGTGTTAAGCCATTATCTAATGCTGCAGGGTTATGGTTTGATGACGCTCAATCGTTATTTGGCGCTTCTTTTTCTTGCCAGCGGGTTGAACAATTTAATCAACTTGATAGCCAATTATTTTTTAAATTATACGCTGATAACGTACAACGACCATTAAATTATGGCTTGTCACAATCACAGATTGAGCATCAACTTGATATTTTTATTGAGGGAGGGCTTGGTTATGATGTCGTTGTTGCTAGTCTTGAAAGTTGGCTGTCAGATTATTTATTACAAGATGATTGCCATTGGCATGATGATTTAGGTTTTGCGATTGCCAAAATTTTACAGAAACAGTCTTGGTTAGTTGTGGCTCAACGCTATCATTTATCAAGTCAAAAGTTAGCCCAACAGCATTTACGCAATGTTGTTGCTCGCTATTATTCTTTATCTTCTCAGATTCATTAGAGGTTTATGTTATGCAGATTCAAGTTGATACTCATACGCACACACTATCAAGTGGTCACGCTTACAGTACTATTATTGAAAATTCTCAAGCGGCGGCAGCGAAGGGATTAAAAATGTTTTGTAATACTGATCATGCTTCTTTAATGCCAGGTGCTCCGCATTTTTGGTATTTTGCTAACCAACGTGTACTGCCTCGTTTTCTTAATGGTGTCGCTGTATTACGGGGAGTCGAGGCGAATATTATTAATACAGCGGGCAATGTTGATCTTGATAATACCGTTTTGGCTAAATTAGATTGGGTGATTGCGAGTTTGCATGAGCCTGTTTTCAAACCGACGCATCGAGATGATCACACTGAGGCGCTAATCAATACTATAAAATCGGGTGTTGTCGATGCGATTGGCCATCCTGGTAATCCTAATTATGATTTCGATTTTGAAAAAGTGATCCGTACTGCGGCTGAGTATAATGTTTTAGTTGAAATAAATAATTCATCATTAGGGCGTTCTCGAGTGGGTAGTGCTCCGCGATGTGAAGATATAGCAATGATAGCGAAAGAAGTTGGCGCTCGAATTACTACGGGATCAGATGCTCACTTTGCAGCTGACGTTGGTAATTTTTCAAGTATTCAGACTTTGTTAGCGCATGTTGATTTTCCTCAAGAGTTGATTACCACTCGACATCCTCAATCCTTGTTAGACTTTTTGACTGAGCGTGGAAAAGCAGTTGCTGAACAGTACCAAGGGCATAAATGGTAGTTGTTAGGTCGTCTTTCAGTTTACACTGTAAACTGTGATTAAATGATATTTACAGTGTAAATTAAATTGTTTGATTTACACTGTAAATGAGCCAAACA
>SAMEA5043655__coassemble_87_pt1 | contig 21946 bp, 20 predicted proteins | sample SAMEA5043655__metabat2_low_PE_001 | metagenome-assembled genome bin SAMEA5043655 (sample SAMEA5043655) | Gadus morhua
TTACACCTATCTTCAGCTCTTCCTCGCCCCTAGAAACCTCGTCCCTGCTATTTTACCTACCTTCTACCCTTTATCCCGCAAACATATGCTTAATCCACGTTGCAGGCTGGCTATCATTACACTGCGCTTTTAAATCACCATTATTATCCCAAGCAGGTAACGAAACATTACCGTTACAGTCAAACTGTAAACTGCCATTCGCTGCCCGTTGATACTTAACAGTGGTGATATAAGGCGGCCAGCCGATATTTAACGGCAATGGTTGACGACGAGTAAGATAATCAGCATAAACCCGTAGCGCACCGCTAGAGCCCGTTAATCGCACTGGAGTGTTATCATCACGGCCAACCCATACCACGCCAACCTCGCGTCCATCAGCGCCAGCAAACCAACTGTCACGGTTGTTATCAGTTGTACCTGTTTTCCCTGCGAGCTTAGCTGAACTAAATTTCGTGTGTAGAAAACGCGCCGTACCTTGGCTAACGACTTTTTTCATATCATAGGTTGTTAACCAAGCGGCTTGTTCAGGTACCACCTGTTCGATATGAGACTGATGTTGGTATAGCACCCGCCCTCGACTATCAACAACCGCATCAAGGCTATATAACGGCGCTTTACGGCCATTATTAGTGATGCTCTGGAACATTTGTGCCACTTCAAACGGTGATAAGTTGAATGCCCCTAATAATATCGACGGTAAACGTGGCACTTCATCGCGGTTAACGCCAAGCTTAGCCAGAGTATTAATCACTGTACCCAGCCCAACTTTTAACCCTAAATTCACTGTAGGCACATTTAGCGAATGTGCTAAAGCATAATATAACGGTACTTGACCGCGGAACTTACGATCATAGTTTCTTGGTCGCCATGAGGTGCCTTTATTGCCTTTTAAAACAATTGCCTGATCGCTAAGCGTGGTTGCTAAGCTAAATTTCTGGGGTTGGCTCAATGCCGCCAGATAAACCGCGGGCTTGGCTAACGAACCAATTTGACGACTGGCATCTAAAGCACGATTAAAGCCCGCATACCCGGGACGACTACCACCAATAAGTGCTCGTACTGCACCATCTTGACGATCAACCACCACCATCGCAGTTTCTACTTTAACACCGGCTTTTTTATTCAACCGTGGCACCATCACTGCAATGGTTTTTTCAGCCGCTTGTTGAGAGACAGGATCAAGGGTACTGAAAATACGCAGCCCTTTACCTGATTTGTAAATATCGCCAACATCTTGTTCTAGTTCACGTTGCAATTGCTGAAAATAAGCCGGTTGACGACTGGCTATCTTGGGTGTTTTTTGAATCCCTAATGGTTCTGAAACCGCTTTCTCATATTCAGCACCCGTGAGATAGTTATTTTTAAGTAATAACATCAACACCAAATCACGACGCTTAATGGTGCGATCAGGATGACGCCATGGATTAAATTGTGACGGTCCTTTTACCATACCGACTAACATTGCCAATTGATCCGCCCGCAGTTCTTCTAATGGACGTCCAAAATAAAATCGTGCTGCCAATGGAAAACCATGCACTTCTTTAGCGCCATTTTGACCAAGATAAATTTCATTTAAATACGCTTCTAAGATGCGGTCTTTACTGTATCGATGATCAATAATCACCGCGATATACGCTTCACGCACTTTGCGCCATAAACTGCGTTCACGGCTTAAAAATAAATTTTTTGCAAGTTGCTGGGTCAACGTACTGCCCCCTTGCACAGTGTGTCCTGCTTTAAGATTTACCACCATCGCCCGTAAAATCGCTAATGGCGACACGCCATCATGCTGATAAAAATCACGATCCTCAGTGGTTAATAGTGCATCAATTAATAACGGTGGAAATTGATCCCGCGCCATAAAGATCCGCTGTTCATTACCTGTTAGCCCAAGCATACCTAGCAACTTCGGTTCAATTTTTAGGGTTTTTAAGGGGTGCTTGGTGGTGACATCAACAATCGAGGTTAGCTTAGTACCTGCAAAAGTGAGCATCACATGCTGTTGTGGTTGCGGATCATCGACAAACTTAAATGGGCGTCGAATTAACTCGATTCGAGTTGAAGAGGCAGAATATTCCCCCATTCGTTGTGGACTACGTACTTTATGATATTGCAGTACATCTAATTCACGTCGCACATCACTGATTGTAATCGCTTGATCAGGATGTAATGTTAATACACGGCCATAGACAACCGAGGGTAAATCCCAAATCGGTCCATCCATTTTATTGCGTACCACGGTATCTAAATAAATACCGATCACCAATAAAATAGCCACCACCACTAAGGTCACTTTAAACACGAATCCAGCGATTTTTCGTACCCACGGATGAGGGCTATTATTATTTTTGCTGGTGTTTTTTTTGGTGGTCACTTTTTTAACTGCACTTTTTTTAGGAACGGCTTTTTTTACCGCAGGTTTTATAACGGCCTTTTTTTTTGTCGGTGCTGGCTTTTTCTGCTGTGGTTTAGGGGGCTGTGGCAACTTACTCATAATGCATCAACTACCGTCATTCCTGTGTGTAAGCAGAGACTATCATTAGGCTCTGCTTTATGATTCAGTGTTAAGATCCTAACAACTATGACTGATTATATATACAGGTATCTAACTTGTTTAGCATCACTAAAGGTATTTTTTGATTTTGCGGGTTGGAAGATGATTTGCAGGATCATCAGGCCAAGGATGTTTGGGATAACGGCCTTTCATTTCTTTTTGTACATCTTTGTATGAACCTTGCCAGAAACCCGCTAAATCTTGGGTGATTTGCAATGGTCGCTGCGCAGGCGATAACAATTCCAGTACTAAAGCAACCTTACCGTTGGCGATCGTTGGCGTGGTTGGCTCACCAAACATTTCTTGTAACTTCACCGCTAACACGGGTTGCTGCTGTTGTTGATAACGAATAGTTATCTTTGATCCTGTCGGTACTTGATAATGGATTGGCAATAGTTGATCGAGCTGTTGTTTTTTATTCCAACCGAGATACGCCTCTAACGCTGCCACCAAGTTAACTCTTTGAAGCCCTTTTAAGGTGGTTATTCCATTGAGATACGGCAGTAGCCAGCGTTCGGCATTGGCTAATAGACTTGCCTCATCCAGCGCAGGAAAATTCACGTCAGGTAACCACTCACAACCACAACGTCCGCGAATCAACAGCATTGTTGCCGCAGGTGTCCAATTTAATACTGCAAGCCCTTTACGTTTAACCGCATTAAGTAATGCTTCACTGGCTAATGCTGGATCTGGGGTTGCAGCAAGGCTACGAGCAACAATCAGTTTGCCACAATAGACCCGATGCTCAGCACTTAAACGGCCTTTTTTATCATCCCAATCAAGCCACTCACATTCACTGAACAATAATGGCAATGCCTGTTGTAACCCACTTAAATCCGCACCAATAGCAGAAAATATTCGACTATCGCCTTGACGAGTTTTAACCACATCAGCGACCACTAACAAAGGCTGATTTGCTAAGCCTTGGCTGCCATCAAGCATGACGCCTTGACCATTGGCTAATTGATAACGACCATCATCAGGGCGAGATTGGGCAATGCGATCAGGATAACCGACAGCTAATACAATCGCTGCCCAATGATTGTTAACTCTTAACACACTATTTTTAGCTGCGCCTAAAGTCGCAAGATGTTGCTGAACACGTTGAATGTAAGCATGACTTTTAGGCAGTTTTTTGGTTTCTAGTAAATGTAATTGAAACGCTAAATCTGGATTATCGATACCACGTGGTGGATCTTCCAGTAATGCCACTAACATCGCGGCGGTAGTCAATATGGTAGGATCAGCTTGCTGGTGTGAAATCTGTTTTGCAAACGCTAACATTGCACCATGACGCGGATCAGCACCTACGGTTTGCATCAATTGACCGCGTGACGTTTGTTGCCCGCGTTCATCAATCGCACCGAGTTGTTGCAATAGCTGTCGCGCTTGCTGTAACGCAATCGCTGGCGGTATATCTAGCCATTGTAAATCTTGCGGATCATGACAGCCCCATTGGACTAAATCCATCGCGAGGGCAGTTAGATCACTGCGAAGAATTTCAGGCTGTGGTGTCGCGGGTTGGCGTTGTAATAATTCTTCACTGTACATCCGTAAACAAATACCCGCCTCTAAGCGTCCAGCACGCCCTGCTCGCTGCTCAGCAGAAGATTGGGCTATACGTACTTGCTGTAAGCGACTAATCCCTGTTTTAGGCTCCCACAATGCGATTCTCTCAAAGCCACTATCAACCACTAATCGAATTCCCTCAATGGTTAAACTGGTTTCAGCAATATTGGTCGCTAACACGACTTTGCGTTGTCCAGCGGGGGCAGGATTAATCGCTTGTTGTTGTTGCTCAATCGGTAACTGACCATACAACGGGCAAATATTGATATTGGTCGCGGTTGCAGGTAAAAGGGCTGCTAATGCTTGAGCAAGACGTTTGATTTCCCAAACCCCAGGCAAAAAGGCTAATACTGAACCAGATTCTTGGGTTAGCAACTGACTGATCGCGACAGCCATGTGGTCAATCACATCCCGAGGATCATTAACATGTTGATAGCGATACTCAACCGGAAAACACCGCCCCTGAGATTCAACATAAGCCGCATCAGGTAGCAACTGTGCCAATGCCGTGTGATCAAGCGTGGCCGACATCACCAACAACTGCAGATCGTCACGTAGCGCTTGCTGAACTTCAATCGCTAATGCTAGTGCGGTATCAGCATGAATACTGCGCTCGTGAAATTCATCAAAAATAATCAGTCCGATCCCAGCAAGTTCAGGATCGTGCTGCAACATTCGCGTCATCACGCCTTCGGTGACAATCTCTAATCGCGTTTGCGCACTGACTTTGGTTTCACCTCGCACCCGTAAACCAACGGTTTGTCCGACACGCTCACCCAATTGCTGCGCCAGATATCCAGCAATATTTCTTGCCGCTAACCGTCGCGGTTCAAGCATGATAATTCGACCTTGGATGACGGCTTTATCTAACAACGCCAACGGCAAACGGGTTGATTTACCCGCCCCAGGTGGCGCCTTTAAAATCACTTGAGTATGGCAAGTTAACGCTGTAAATAAGGTCGCTAAAACCTCGTCAATCGGGAGTTGTGACAATCGCGCCACCTTATGTCATGATCAAAACGAACTCACAGTGTAACGAAAGCCGCCCCTCAACTAAAAATAATAATCACTTCACGAGGCCATTAATGAAATTTGTGCCACCACTTCAAGCAGCCATATTGATCAAACGCTACAAACGTTTCTTAGCTGACATTGAGCTGAGTAATAATGAAATCCGCACCATTCACTGTGCCAATACTGGCGCAATGACAGGATGTGCCGATTCAGGAACCACAGTGTGGTATTCCACTTCTGATAATAAAAAACGGAAATACCCTAATAGCTGGGAATTAGCACACACAGAAGCTAACGATTGGATTTGTGTAAATACTATTCAAGCCAACCACCTCGTTAAAGAAGCCATTGAACAACAACGGATACCAGAACTCAGTGGCTATGATAATTTACGCACTGAAGTAAAATACGGCACTGAAAATAGCCGTATTGATCTATTACTTGAATCACAACAGCGCCAGCCCTGCTATATTGAAGTAAAAAGCGTGACTTTATTGGCGAATAATGGTCAAGGTTACTTTCCTGATGCAGTGACGACTCGAGGTCAAAAACACCTACGAGAATTAACCCAAATGGCACAGCAAGGATCGCGGGCAGTGCTCTTTTTTGCAGTGTTACATACGGGTATCAATAAAGTTAATGTTGCGCAGCATATCGATGCTGAATATGCGCAATTATTACAGCAAGCAGTCAGCGCTGGGGTCGAAATAATTTGCTACCGTGCTACGATTAACGCGACTGAAATAAAACTCGAAGACTGTATACAATTTCAGCATTCGACACAAAAAATGCCGTTTTCTTCACATTGACGTAGAATTGAAGTTATACAATAATTGCCACATCGTAACCTTTCTGGTATAGATACCGCCCAAAATTAACCAGTGACGGTTATTAGGTACATTAGGAGATGCTATATGCCAGAGACCATTGTTAAAAAATCACTAGGCATCCTGGCTATTGCTGGGGTTGAACCTTATCAGGAAAAAGCTGGCGAAGAATACATGGGAGAAGCTCAATTAGAGCATTTCCATAAAATTCTATCAGCATGGCGAAACCAACTTCGTGTTGAAGTTGATCGCACCGTAAACCACATGCAAGATGAAGCCGCTAACTTCCCCGATCCAGTGGATCGTGCCGCACAAGAAGAAGAGTTCAGCCTTGAACTTCGTAATCGTGACCGCGAACGAAAACTGATCAAGAAAATTGACAAAACACTTAAACGTATCGAAGAAGACGATTTCGGTTTCTGCGACTCTTGTGGTGTTGAGATTGGTACTCGCCGTCTTGAAGCTCGTCCAACGGCAGATCTTTGCATCGACTGTAAAACACTTGCAGAGATCAAAGAAAAGCAAATGGCTGGCTAATTACGCCTTTATCAGGTTAAAGCTAATTTTAGAGGGAGCGTAAGCTCCCTCTTTCGTTTACACTAGCGCTCGAAATAACACGCAGTAACTAACTTAATGGTTGCTTACTTACCGATGTCGCACGAGCTCTGCCTGTTCAGTCATAACATTACGTTATAGATAAATAGGCACCAAACTGAATAGTGTTCTCATCTCAGAGAGCCTTATTCAGTTTGGAGGGAATATATCTTGTCATATTTACCCCTGACTCTGGGCGACATTTACATTGCCGTACCAAGTTAGATAATAATCAACTTGGATTTTATAACCGTTCATTAATGTATGACTAACACGAATCAATATGTCGGTCGTTTTGCACCATCGCCTTCAGGGCCATTGCATTTCGGATCGTTAATTGCTGCTCTTGGTAGCTACCTACAAGCAAAATCTCAGCAAGGAAAATGGATCGTTAGGATCGAAGATCTTGATCCACCTCGTGAAATGCTAGGTGCTGCTAATGATATTCTGCGCACATTAGAAGCTTTTGGCTTCATGTGGGATGGCGATATCATGTATCAGAGTTTACGCCATGATGCCTACCACGCTCAAATTGACGCTTGGTTAGCACAAGGTAATGCCTACTATTGTCAGTGCAGTCGAAAAGACATTAAACAAACGGGCGGCTTTTACCCTGGTACCTGTCGTACCCTCAATCAACGGCACAGCAATGGTGCGGTTCGATTACAAGTAGACACACCAATAACCCATTTCGATGACCTATTACATGGTCATATCGAATTGCCGTTTGCATTAGCGCGCGAAGATTTTATCATTCGTCGCCGCGATGGCTTATTTGCTTATAATCTTGCTGTAGTGCTAGATGATATCGAACAAGGGATCACCGAAGTGGTACGTGGTGCCGACTTAATTGAGCCTACTGGGCGTCAAATAGGTCTTTACCGTCAGCTTGGGCATCCTGAAGTGAGTTATTTGCACTTACCGCTCGCCATTACGGACAATGGTAATAAATTGTCGAAACAAAACCATGCTCCAGCGATTGATAAACACAATCCTCGGCCAGCATTAATGGCAGCGCTACGCTTTCTCGGCTTTTCGCCACCGACAGAACTTGTCACTGAAAGCGTAGAACAAATATTACAGTGGGGCATCACTCATTGGCAGCTCAAGCAGCTACCAAAGACAACTGCTATCACACTAGCATTCTAAAATAGTCTGCCGTGATATATTATACACGGCTGTTTGTTGAACCAAGTGCACAAAATGGGGTGTATTATCTTTAATCGAGTAGCCAACTTTTGCCGTAAAGTATTGAATCGCGACAGTAGTACTCGCGTTCCAGAGGAACAAACTTTGCAAGTTTACCAACGTCCAGAACACGGCATTTCACGAAAAGATATCAGCGAAAATGCGCTGAAAGTACTATATCGTCTAAACAAAGCTGGTTACGACGCTTACCTTGTTGGTGGCGGCGTCCGCGATTTATTGCTCCACAAACAGCCGAAAGACTTCGATATTGCAACCAATGCAACTCCCGAAGAAATCAAAAAACTGTTTCGTAACTGTCGTCTAATCGGCCGTCGCTTTCGTCTCGCGCACATTCTTTTTGGGCGTGACATTATTGAAGTAGCGACTTTCCGAGGTCACCACTCAGACGCACCAACACAAGTCGTTGCACCAAAAGACAATAAGCAAAAACCACAAATCTCGTCTCGCAGCGAAGAAGGTATGTTGCTACGTGATAACGTTTACGGCACCATCGAAGAAGATGCAGAGCGCCGTGACTTTACCATTAATGCGTTGTATTACAGTGTAAAAGATTTCACCGTAACGGATTACGCGCAAGGCATTGAAGACCTTAATAATCGTGTCGTTCGCCTAATGGGTGATCCTGAAACACGTTACCGTGAAGATCCTGTTCGTATGCTACGAGCGGTACGCTTTGCGGTCAAACTGGATATGGATATTGAACCCGTAACAGCAGCGCCAATTCGTGAACTTGCGTCATTGATGCAAGATATTCCTTCTGCGCGCCTGTTTGAAGAAAGTCTCAAGTTATTGCAATCAGGCCAAGGTTTAGAAACCTACCGCATGCTACGTGAGTACAATTTATTCCAGCAGTTATTCCCAATTTTATCTGACCATTTTACCGAGAATAACAGCAGTAAAACGGAAAAAATGATCGAGCATATCCTGGCCTCGACTGACAAACGAATTGCTGAAGATAAGCGTGTTAATCCCGCCTTCATTTATGCCGCTATGTTGTGGTATCCAATGATGATTCGCGCTGAGGAAGTTTCTTTTGCGAGTGGCTTATCGTTCTATGATGCCTTTATGGTGGCGAGTAACGATATTCTTGATGAACAAGTGCGCTCAATTGCCATTCCACGTCGTCACACCACCACAGTACGTGACATCTGGCAGCAACAATTACGCTTTAGTCGTCGTAGTGGCAAACGTGCCTTTAAGACCATGGAACACCCTAAGTTCCGTGCCGCTTATGATTTCTTAGAAATGCGCAGTTTGTTTGAAGGCAGCGATATCAAAGAACTTGCTCAGTGGTGGAATGAATTCCAAGACGCGGATTACAACCAACGCGGTCAAATGGCCACCCACATAAATGATGGTGGTGTTCGCCGTCCACGTCGTCGTCGCCCACAGCAACAACGCCGTAAAAAACCGCCAGTTAATTCATGATTCGCGCTTATATTGCGATAGGCAGTAACTTGGGCGATCCTGTCGCCCAAGCTCAAACTGCGATTGAAGCACTGCACCATCTACCACATAGCCAGGTTGTTAGCGTGTCCTCGCTGTACAGCAGTACCCCAATGGGGCCACAAAACCAACCTGATTATATTAATGCAGTTGTCGCTATCGACACTGCATTAGCTCCACTTGAGTTACTCAACCATACTCAAGCGATAGAGCTCGAACAAGGACGTGTTCGCAAAGATGAACGCTGGGGTCCAAGGACGTTAGATCTCGATATTATTTTATATGGTGATCTGCAACACCACTGCGAGCGCTTAACTGTGCCGCATTATGGAATGCAAGTACGGGAGTTCGTACTGTATCCACTTGCCGAAATTAACCCTGATTTAGTTCTACCTGATCACACTTCTTTACGCACGTTATTGACTCAGGTTAACCGTAATGGCTTAGCTATTTGGCAAGCATAAATTCATCAGGGCGAGGAACAAGCTATGAAAAAAATCACCATCAACGATCTACTGACATGGAAGCAAGAAGGTCGTAAATTTGCATCAGTAACAGCATATGACGCTAGTTTTGCACAATTATTTGAGCAACAGAATATGCCGGTTATGTTAGTAGGTGATTCGTTGGGCATGGTACTCCAAGGCCGAAACGACACTCTACCAGTAACCATTGATGACATCGCCTACCATACGCGTAGTGTTCGTGCAGGCAGCCCTAACTCGCTGCTAATGGCTGACATGCCATTCATGACCTTCGCAACCCCAGCACAAGCTTGTGAAAATGCCGCTAAATTAATGCGCGCAGGGGCTAACATGGTAAAAATCGAAGGTGGCGCTTGGGTTGCTGAAACAATCTCAACCCTCACAGAACGTGCAGTTCCTGTGTGTGCTCACCTTGGTTTAACACCCCAGTCTGTCAATATTTTTGGCGGCTATAAAGTTCAAGGCCGCAGTTTGGATCAAGCTGAGACAATGGTTAAAGATGCCATTATTCTCGCTAAAGCTGGTGCCCAAATCATCGTATTGGAATGTGTTCCGGCAAGCCTTGCTGAACGTATTACCAAAGCGGTGGATGTGCCTGTAATTGGTATCGGTGCGGGTAATGCGACTGATGGCCAAATACTGGTTATGCACGACATGTTTGGTATTTCTGCAAACTATATGCCGAGGTTCTCTAAGAACTTCCTTGCAGAAACCGGTGATATGCGTGCTGCGGTTACTAAATACATTGAAGATGTTGAGTCTGGTGCATTCCCAGGGTCTCAGCATACCTTTGAATAAGGAATAATAGATGCAAACATTCGCCGAGATTGCCCAATTAAGAGAGCAAATTACGACGTGGCGCCGCGCAGGCCGTCGAATTGCCTTTGTTCCAACCATGGGTAATTTACATGAAGGCCATCTTACGTTAATGCGTAAAGCACGTAAGCATGCTGATGTTGTTGTTGCGAGTATTTTTGTTAATCCAATGCAGTTTGAAAAAACTGAGGATTTAACCAATTATCCACGCACACTTGAACAAGATATTGCCAAGCTACAACAACAAAATATGGTGGATGTGGTCTTTACCCCAACCCCAGAAATCATGTATCCAGCCGGTGTTAATAATCAAACGTTCATCGACGTTCCAGGATTATCTACCATTTTAGAAGGTGAATTACGTCCGGGTCATTTCCGTGGCGTAGCAACCATCGTCAATAAACTGTTTAATATCGTCCAACCTGATGTAGCTTGTTTTGGCGAAAAAGACTATCAACAATTGGCGCTTATCCGCCAAATGGTGATTGATCTAGCGATGGATATTCACATTGTTGGGGTACCAACTGTACGTGAAATGGATGGCCTAGCCATGAGCTCACGTAATGGTAATCTAACCGTTGATGAACGCCAACGTGCACCTGTTTTAGCCCGTACAATGCGTTGGATCAATAATCAAATGCGTGGTGGTCGTACTGACTATGACGAATTAATTGTTGATGCTAACGATCAATTACGTGCAGCAGGCCTGCAACCAGACAAAAGCTTTATTCGTGATGCAGTGACCTTATTACCCATTACTGACACAACCCAACAAGCGGTTATTTTAATGTCAGCACAATTAGGTAAAGCACGCTTAATCGACAACCAAGTAGTCGACTTATCCCCTGCTGTCGCTGTCGAAGAAGAAGTCGCTGAAGCAAATTAATGGCTGATCGCTGACTAAAAAAATACCGCTCGTTAACCATAACGCGCGGTATTTTTTTAACTATAGATTGTGGCTATGTGTTTTTAGCTACCGGTTAGTAAAAATGATCAGCGCTTATGAACGTAAACCAATACCGCGTGAAATTAAGTAATAGGCAACACCATACAAGGCAATAACAAATAAACTTAATACCGCAAACGATGTACCAATACCGACATCAGACACCCCAAGAAAGCCATAACGGAACGCATTAACCATATACACAATCGGGTTAATCTTTGACACAATTTGCCACCCTTCTGGCAGCAAATTAATCGAATAGAACACTCCACCAAGATACGTCAGCGGCGTTAACACAAAGGTCGGAATAATACTGATATCATCAAACGTGCGCGCAAAAATGGCGTTAATTAATCCACCAAGAGAGAACACGATTGAAGTCATCACTACTGTGGCAATAATTACCCCTAAATGGGCGATATTAAGTGACACAAACAACAATGACACCACCGATACAATCAGACCAACCCCTAATCCTCGCAGTACACCACCACCAACATAGCCGGCTATAATAATATAATTAGGCACCGGAGCGACCAATAACTCTTCAATATTGTGTTGAAATTTGGCACTAAAAAATGAAGACGCAACATTAGAATAAGAGTTAGTGATCACCGACATCATGATCAATCCTGGCACTATGTATTCCATGTAGCTAAAGCCTTCCATGTCACCAATACGCTTACCAATAAGATTTCCAAAGATAATAAAATACAGCGTCATCGTAATCGCTGGCGGCACCAGAGTTTGTACCCAGATACGAGTAAAACGATGAATTTCTTTGGTAATTAAACTTTTGAATGCAATCCAATATTGTTTTTTCATTGACGATTACCTGTCGCATTAGCGGTTTGAGCTTTATTGACTAAATTCACAAATAGCTCTTCTAAACGGTTACTCTTATTACGCATTGAACGTACCACTACACCTTGCGTGGTAAGGGCACTAAAGACGCTATTTAAATCATCACCTTTATTGAGATCCACTTCGAGGGTAGTGGCATCAATTAATCGACACTCGCCAACCATTAATGTAGGAATATCCATCACGGGATCAATATCAAAAATAAAGGTTTCTAGTTCTAATTGACTCAATAATGCTTTCATTGAGGTATGCTCAACAAGTTCGCCATCATTAATAATACCAATATTACGACACAACATTTCTGCCTCTTCAAGATAATGCGTTGTCAGGATAATGGTCACTCCTTCACGGTTTAACTGCTGTAAGAAAACCCACATTGAACGACGTAATTCAATATCAACCCCAGCGGTTGGCTCATCTAAAATCAACAATTTTGGCTCATGCATTAACGCGCGCGCAATCATCAAGCGGCGTTTCATCCCTCCTGAAAGGTTACGAGCACGATCATGACGTTTACCCCATAAATCTAATTGGGTTAAATATTTTTGCGCTCGTTGTTTGGCCAGTGTTCGTTCAACCCCATAAAAACCCGCTTGGTTAACAACAATCTGTTCTACAGTTTCAAAGGGGTTAAAGTTAAATTCTTGCGGCACTAAACCGAGCTGATTTTTAGCATCGACTTTTTGAGTATCTAAGTCATAGCCAAAAATGCTGACCGAGCCGGAGGTTTTATTAACCAGTGAGCTAATAATACCAATGGTGGTCGACTTACCCGCCCCATTTGGCCCTAGCAACGCAAAAAAATCCCCTTGCTCTACATTGAGACTCATATTTTTCAGCGCCTTGACGCCGCCTTTGTAAGTTTTGCTTACATTTTTTATTTCTAAAGCATTCATTATATGCAATCTTTCTGTTAAATATTTATAGGCTAGTGACAAAACGCTAACAACTAATCCGATTTGCTATCAGCGCAGCTTGTGTATAGTAAGGAACATATTAATATAAGGCATTATCATGGCAGATATAAAGCAGCTCTTTGCAAACAACCTTTCGTGGTCAGAAAACATTAAGGATGAAGATCCTGAGTTTTTTTCTCACCTCGCAGAAGCACAACACCCACAATACCTCTGGATAGGCTGTTCTGACAGTCGCGTACCCGCAGAGCGCCTGACCGGTTTAACTTCTGGTGAATTGTTTGTGCACCGTAATGTTGCCAACCAAGTTATTCATACCGACTTAAACTGTTTATCTGTAGTTCAATATGCAGTTGACGTTCTTAAGGTTAAACACGTTATCATTTGTGGTCACTATGGCTGTGGTGGTGTGACAGCGGCGATAGAAAACCCACCATTAGGACTTATTAATAACTGGCTACTGCACATTCGCGACCTGTATCTTAAACATCGCTCAGATCTTGGTAGCCTACCGCGTGACAAGTGGGATGACAAATTGTGTGAAATTAATGTCGCCTCTCAAGTTTATCATCTCGGTAATTCCACCATCATGCAACAGGCATGGGAACGCGGCCAAGATGTTAAAATTCACGGTTGGATTTACGGTACCAGTAACGGCATTCTAAAAGATTTAGGTGTTACCGCGACTAGTCGTGAAGGGCTTGAGATTGCTTATCAAGCAGCAATGTCATCATTATTGCCGCCGCTTGAAGCACAATTAAAGCAGCTAGAAAATAATAAATAGCAGTCATAAAAAAAGCGACCTTCTTGTGAGGTCGCTTTTTGTTTTTATTCTGCGTCTGGAATAACTTTACCAATGAACGGTAAGTGACGGTATTTTTGTGCGTAGTCGATACCAACACCAACCACAAATTCATCTGGAATAATAAAGCCGTACCAATCAACCTTCACATCCACTTCACGACGTTCAGGCTTATCAAGTAGCGTACAGATGCTGATTGAATTAGGGCCGCGTAACGATAAAATCTCACACACTTTACTTAGCGTATTACCGGTATCGATAATATCTTCCACCAATAACACATCTTTGCCTTTGATGTCGTCATCTAAGTCTTTCAAAATACGTACATCACGGCTGCTATGCATAGTATTGCCGTAGCTTGATGCGGTCATGAAATCAACTTCATGGGGGATCTCAATCGCACGCGCTAAATCTGCCATAAAGACAAATGAGCCACGCAGTAAACCGACCATTACTAAGTCTGTAGAATCTTTATAATGTTCAGTGATCTGCTTTCCTAGCTCTTTGATGCGTTCCTGAACGTCCTGCTCAGAAATCATTACTTCGATAGTGTGCTTCATTTTATTCTCCATCAACGCGACTGCGTTAGCCGACTGAGGCTATATATTCTAAAGGTCGTTATTGTAGCATTCATTCATGTTAAGCGTTATTTAATCAATAGTGTCCAAAATCCGAAACACTTATTGATAGTTCAGTTTGAATCAACCCAGTTGCTGTTGTAGTGTTTATGCATAAAAAATAAACATAATCGCTGCGAATATATATAGGGTTAGGGAGTTAATAATTATGGATACGATTACTAAAAAACCACGCACACGTTTATCACCAGAAAAAAGAAAGCAGCAACTGCTCGATTACTCAATTGATGTTTTTTCTCGACGTGGCATTGGTCGCGCAGGTCATGCTGATATTGCTGAAATGGCGAATGTTTCTGTTGCCACTGTTTTTAATTACTTTCCAACGCGTGAAGCATTAGTTGAACAAGTATTAATGGAAGTCGCAACCCAATTTAATGATCTACTGACTGAATGTATTGGTGCGCCAAATAAAGCATTACATACACGCTTAACCTGTATCAGTAATAACTTAATTGATACCGTATTAGAGCAACAAGATTGGATCAAAGTGTGGTTTGAATGGAGTACATCGGTTCGTGAAGATGTCTGGCCTCAGTTCATAGAAAGCAACCAGAAAAACCTTAAGCAAGTGCAGAAAGCATTTACTCAAGCAATTGATAATGGTGAGATTAATTCAAATCAAACCCCTGAGAACTTAGCTAAAATGTTACATGGCATGTGTTATGTGATTTACATGCAAGCCAACCAACATCCTGATCAAGATATTTTGCGTGAACAAGCGCAAATTTACCTGCAAGTGTTGATGCAAAAAAACTAATTTAACGCAGGTTTACACGATTAAGGCTTGTATTAACAAGCCTTAATTATATTTACACATTCGCGAAAATAACCGGCTGATGAGGCGTAACACTGACCGTCACTCGCTGACCGACATTCAATAATAAATTAGAATTAATCACTAATTTATGCCCTTCAAATTCAACGATATAACGACAACTATCACCCATAAACTGCTGTTCAACAATAACCGCCAAACCGTCATCCTCAGACATTACAGTTAAGTGCTGTGGGCGTAATAACCAATCAACATCCGTGGTCGCAGCCAATTTTTGCTGAGCAGCTAATGCTAACGCACCAAATGGGGTCTTTAATTGCTGATCAGCGGTAACAGTGGCCGGTAAATACGAACCCACCCCTAAAAATTCAGCCACAAAACGAGTGCAGGGGTGATAATAAAGCTCAGTCGCTGTGCCAAATTGTTCAATCACACCGTTATTCATCACCGCCATTTTATCGGCAAAAGCAAACGCTTCTTCACGACTGTGAGTCACGAAAATTGCGGTCACACCTTGGTCTTTAAATATTTGGCGAATATCACGGATCAAACTATGGCGCACTTGGGTATCAATATTAGAAAACGGCTCATCCAATAAAATCAAATCCGGCTCATTGGCTAACGCACGTGCAATCGCTACTCGTTGCTGCTGACCACCTGATAATTGATGTGGATAACGATCATCAAGTTCAGTTAAATGAACCAATGCTAACATTTGCTTAATTTTGGCAGCGATGCGGGGCTTATCCCAATGACGCAGGCCAAAAGCAATATTATCAGCCACCGTTAAATGCGGAAAGAGCGCGTAATCTTGAAATATCATTCCGATATTACGTTGCTCAGGCGGCAGACATAATTGTTGATCAACAATGGTACGATCATTAATAGCTATTGTACCTTGCGCTAGCGGTAATAATCCTGCAACCGCTTTGAGTAACGTGGTTTTGCCACAGCCACTGGCGCCAAGCAAACACACAATCTCACCCCGCTCTACCGCCAACGACAAATCTTGTAAGATCGGCTGTCCATGGTAACAACAACTAAGATCAGTGACGGATAATGCATGTTTCATCAGTGTTTTTGCTCCAAAGAACGGTTAACGATAACCAACGGAATCAAGCCAACGACGACCAATAAAATAGCAGGGAATGCTGCGACTTCTAACTGCTCATCAGAGGCGAAGTTAAACACATAAGTGGCTAAGGTTTCAAAATTAAACGGGCGGAGTAATATCGCTGCATTGAGTTCTTTCATGGATTCGATAAACACCAGTAAGCCAGCAATTAAGCACCCGCGACGGATCAACGGCAAATGCACTTTACGTAGCATGGCAGTCGATGCATAGCCCATGGTTTTAGCTGCCATGTCGAGTGACGGTGGTATTTTCACTAAACTACTTTCGATACTGCCAATTGCCACAGCGGCAAACCGCACCACAAACGCAAAAATAATCGCAAACATTGAACCAGAAAAAATAAGCCCTGGACGACCTAAATCTAAACTACGAGCAATATCATTCACCATATGATCAGCGCTAGTTAAAGGGATCATCACCCCAATGGCTAATACCGTTCCCGGCACTGCGTAGCCTAAGGATGCTAATCGCATCGGCACTGTGCTGATACCTCGACCATCTAAACGCTGATAGAAATTGACCATCAACGCTAATAACACCGCAAATATTGCCGCGGCCAATGACACCATTAAGCTATTAAAACTGTAGGTCTGAAATTGCTCAGTCCAACTTTGCTCAAAATAATCAATCGCGTAATAGCCTAATTGCAACATCGGTAATATAAATGCACAACCGACCAATCCCCAACACCAGCTCACTGCAAGCCATTTTTTCCAGCCTGTCAGTTGGTATTTAGTATGGTTATCATTACCACATTGCTGCTGAAACATTTTTTGCTTGCGACGACTAAAACGCTCGCTGCTGATCAGTAAGAAAATCACCATCAGCATGATCGCAGAAATTTTAGCGGCAGCATTGAGATTAGAATATCCCAGCCACGTATCGTAGACCGCTGTCGTTAGTGTATTTAAAGCAAAGTAACTGACCGTACCAAAATCACCTAACGCTTCCATCGCCACTAATGATACTCCAACTGCAATCGCTGGACGGGCTAACGGCAATGAAATACGTTTGAAACTTTGCCATGGCGAACAGCCTAATAACCGCGCCGATTGGAGCAAATTATTACTCTGTTCCATAAAGGCGGCACGGACTAATAAATACACATAAGGATAAAGCACTAAGGCTAAGACAAAACATGCGCCCCATAATGAGCGTAAATCAGGAAACCAGTAATCGCTAACATGCTGCCAGCCAAACAGTTCACGCAGCCAAATTTGAATCGGGCCCGCGTAATCAAACCAATGAGTATAAAGGTAACCAACAATATAGCCGGGCATCGCAAGAGGTAATATAAGTGCCCATTGAAGTATTTTTTCACCGGGTAAACGGCACATCGCCATTAACCATGCGCAAGGAAGCCCAAACACTAACGTCAGTAATACCGTACCAACCACCAGCCCGAGGGTATTTAACGCGTAGGTCGACATCACTGTATTCATCAAGTGTGAGAATACCTGATCAGAATTTCCCATCGCGGTAATAAATATAGCGATAATAGGCAACACTAACAACGTTCCAAATAACCAGCTGTTAATCCGCCAAAATAAAAACTTTTCTTTCATTTACTACTACTTAGTACGTTTTTCAATATATTTAAGCCTGCAAAATCAGGCCACTTTGTCAGTAAATACATTCACTGTAAGCAAGCATGAGAAGCTACCACAACTTATTGCAAAAGAGGCTAAGTTAAACGAATAAATGGGGCTTAACACCCCATTTATTTTGTAACTAATTACAGATCAAACTTCACTTCATCCAGTAATTTAATCGCAGCTTGGTGGTATTGTGCAACTTGATCAAGTGAAACATCATCGGCTTTGAACTCACCCCATGATGCCACTAACTCTGAACGCTTAACGCCTTCTTTAACCGGGTATTCGTAGTTCACTTCTGCATACATTTGCTGAGCAGTCGTCGCCGTTAAGAATTCCATTAATTTAAGTGCGTTATCTTTGTTTGGGGCGTATTTCGCCATTGCCATACCACTGACGTTAACATGAGTACCGTTACCTTGCTGGCCTGGGAAATTAATCTCAACCGCTTCAGCCCATGCTTTTTGGTTGGGATCGTTAACCATTTTGCCAAGGTAGTAACTGTTACCAATCGCAATATCACATAAGCCTTCTTTCACCGCTTGTACTTGACCGCGATCATTACCTTGAGGCTTACGGGCTAAGTTAGCTTTTACGCCTTCTAGCCATGTTTTAGTTTCAGCTTCACCATTGTGAGCAATCATTGCTGAGACCAGTGATACATTGTATGGATGCTTACCTGAACGCGTACAAAGTTTACCTTTCCACTCAGGTTTAGCTAAATCACTGTAATCAAATGCTGCTGGTAATTTACCAACACGATCTTTTGATGAATAGACATTACGAGAACGCAGTGTTAGTGCAAACCACTCATCTTCATTATCACGAAATTGTGCAGGAATGTTAGCGTCAATGACTTTGCTATCAACCGGCTGCACCAGCTTCTTATTCGACAACTCAACTAAGCGGCTAATATCGGTCGTTAATACTACGTCAGCTGGGCTGTATTCACCTTCTTGCTGTAGTTTTTCAGCAATGCCTTCTTTAGCAAACTTAACGTTAACCTTAATACCTGTTTCTTTGGTGAACTCATTAAACATCGGTTCAACAAGGAAAGGTTGACGGTATGAGTAGACATTGACTTCTTCAGCAGCGGTAGCGATTTGAGGCGCAGACAAACCCAATAAAACGGCGGTAGCTAAAAGTTTCTTCATTGCTAAATCCCTTAATGCAAAATGTAATGATAATGTTTCTCAATTAGATTGATGCAAATTATACGGTTTTCATCTTCGAACACAATCGACCAGTAACACTTCATTACAAAAAAACGTCATCGCAAGCGATGACGTTTTTTTACACTTTAATAGCAATTAAATACCGCTATTATTGCTATTTTGCGCTAACAAACTCAGGGTAAGCATCAACACCACAGTCATGTGAGTCCATCCCTTCAAGCTCTTCATCTTCACTAACACGAATACCGATAGTGAGTTTCAGAATGCCCCAGACTGCTAAACTTGCACCAAATACCCATCCAAAAATAACCGCGGCACCAAATAACTGGGTCATAAATGAAGCATCTGGATTACTCAATGGCACCATCATTAAACCAAATAAACCACATACACCGTGAACTGAAATCGCACCAACAGGATCATCAATCTTGATTTTATCAAAGCCAATAATACTAAACACCACTATCGCACCAGCAGCACCACCAATAGCAACAGCGGCTAATGGTGACGGTGATAATGGATCGGCGGTAATCGCAACTAAACCAGCCAATGCACCGTTAAGAATCATCGTCAGATCAGCCTTACCCCACATAATTTTACAGACAAGCAGAGCAACAATCGCGCCAGCAGCAGCTGCGGCATTGGTGTTAAGGAATATTTGTCCAACAGCGGTCGCATTCTCAAAATCTGACAACATTAATTGTGAACCACCGTTAAAACCAAACCAACCGAACCACAAAATAAACGTACCCACAGTGGCTAATGGCATATTTGAACCAGGGATAGGATGAACCTCTCCATTTTTACCGTACTTACCTTTTCGTGCGCCTAATAGTAATACTCCAGCAAACGCAGCAGCAGCACCCGCCATATGAACAATACCAGAACCTGCAAAGTCACTAAAACCGGCTTCAGCTAGAAAACCACCACCCCATGTCCAATACCCTTCAATCGGATAAATCACACCGGTTAATACCACTGAAAATAATAAAAATGACCATAGTTTCATTCGCTCAGCAACTGCACCTGATACTACTGACATTGCTGTCGCTACGAAGACTACCTGAAAAAAGAAATCTGATTCTAAAGAGTGGTCGGCACCTTCGGCTTGAGTGCCAATCAGTGCACCAAACGATGGCAACCAACCACCCGCACTGTTATCGACATACATAATGTTATAGCCAACTAATAAAAACGTGGTACAGGCTATCGCATATAAACAAAAATTCTTGGTTAATATCTCAGTGGTGTTCTTTGAGCGCACTAAGCCTGCTTCTAACATCGCAAAACCTGCTGCCATCCACATCACTAATGCACCAGAGATCAAAAAGAAAAATGTATCGAGTGCATAGCGTAATTCAATTACTGTTATTGATAATTCCATGGTTATCTTCCTCTAATACCTAATATTTATCATCCTAATCACATGCTGCGGCTAAAGTGCTTCCCTGTCTACTTCTCCTGTTCGAATACGTACAGCATGTTCAAGATCGTAAACAAATATCTTGCCATCTCCGATTTTTCCTGTTTGAGCGGCCTTACTGATAGCATCAACAATGTTGTCAATATTTTCTGCTTGAGTGGCGATTTCTAGTTTCACTTTCGGTAAAAAATCGACTTGATATTCAGCACCGCGATAGAGTTCGGTATGACCCTTTTGACGTCCAAATCCTTTGACTTCAGATACCGTCATCCCTTCAACGCCGACATCTGCTAATGCTTCACGTACGTCATCTAATTTAAATGGTTTAATAATCGCATTAATTATTTTCATGATTTGCTCCTTAACCCAACATATTTTCCCGTTATGGTTAAACAACAAACAATCATCATGCCAACTATTTAACATACTGTTTAATAAAGAAATATAAAAAATATTACGTAAAAACAAAAAAAGGCCGCACCATATAGGTGCAGCCTTTTCACTATCATGTAGCACTTAATCGCTACTGATAAATAACTGATTTAAAAACGGATCACAAATGATCGCCAAGCGGCTAATGCTTGGGCTAAATCCTCAAAGCCACATACCGACATACATTCATCATCATAAAAATGTAGATCCTCTTCAAAATCTTCATCTTCTTCTGAAAACAAGCAGTTATCTTGGACTAAAGCTTCATTATCTTGTAAGCATAATGTTAATTCTTCACCCGTTAACCGCCATTCTTTCGTGCTATGTTTCAATGCACTAAGTTGATTCATTACCAGATCAATTTTATCGACATCCTTGCCTAGCTCGTCAATGATCCAACGGCCTAATACTTCATGGCCCATTGAAAAAATGGCATGATAACTACCGTCCAAGGTATTTTTTTTAAATTCGTAATCCATACCTTTAGTACCCCATCTCTGATCATCTTAGTTGTTAACTGCTACACTGCCAGCAGAATGCGCTTGGCGCCCATTGTCAGGATCTATCACTAAAATGCAACTCATCTCTAGCAACTAAATCGTTATATGCCTTTATTTAACGGACTCCCACATTTAACAAGGCTGATTGATTATGAAAATTATTATTGCTCCTGACTCATACAAAGAAAGCCTGACTGCAATGGAAGTGGCGACGGCTATTGAAGCGGGTTTCT